>ERZ1292625.2262-Hain-H41-01um-R1-2262-length-18510-cov-5_pt1 | contig 18510 bp, 26 predicted proteins | sample MGYA00564400_ERZ1292625 | MGnify/ENA primary metagenome ERZ1292625 (study PRJEB36523, sample SAMEA6512639) | groundwater metagenome | collected 2019-01-08 | study: AquaDiva: Metagenomics assemblies of 32 groundwater samples
GTGCCTACCGCCGCCCTCAGTGGAGCCAGTGAGGTCTTGATAGAACTGCGAAGCCGCCCGGTATCCACTGGAGTACGCAGCTTGGACTCTTTCTCGATCTCAAGAGACGACGCGCGCAGGAACAGTTGCAGTGGCCCACGCACAAACTCCGGGTTCTGCAATAACCTTTGCAACCGCCTGCCCCCTTCTATCCGAATCCGTATCTCAGTCATTAGGCTACACTCTTGTAGAAGGTGAGAACGAAGTCGGCGCCGAAGTAGTTACCGCCGGCGTACTCTCTCTTGCCTATGTTTTCGACCATGGTGACTCCAGCGCTATCAACCTTGCCGTCAATGCCCGCGTTGTCCCTGATGGCCTTGATAACACTTTTGCTCCCTGTAGTGGGATCGATCGCGTCGTACAACTGGGCCCAACCGGATGCGGGGTCGGCAGAGGACAGCAGGTATATCATCCTCACATTGCCCTCAAATGAATTGCCAGCAAACGCCCGCTCTGGGTCGAACGAATCTGGGACCAGGATGATGGCTGGCGAGTGACTAATGCTGTCCGGCGGATGTTTGTACACCTTTAGCCCAGATATACCAGCCTCCAGGACGGTTTCCAGCCCGTCGAACACCTGAGAGTAGTTACTCATAGGCTGAACCTTCTATAACCGGCCAGCGATTGTTTGACGTCTGTGTCCAAGCCACCCGTCCACATCATCATCTGTCCTGTCTCGGGTAGGCCAATCTGAGATGCGAACCCAGAGTCACGACGCCGCCACAGGCGAGCGGACTGAATGATGACAGCCTCTTGCACTGGTCCTGGGTAGAGGTAGTAGCTAATGGCGACAGCAGTCCCGTGCGTTGCGCCCGTGCTGCCCTGGGTCTTGCGCTGCACGGTGACGTTAGTGCCACTGAACGCCTCTATATACATCCGCTCTGAGTCGACCAACAACGTCATTCCAGGCTCCAGCGTACCCGTGGAATCGACGGTCATCGAGGTTGCGGTGGAGCCCAGTGAACCGCTGGTTTTGACCCCGCTGTCTCTGGTGACTGCGATGTACCCGTGGGTGCCAATGAGCTGATACATTTTGGACCCGCGCAGGAACGTGTCCTGAGTGCCGTCGCTCTTGTTGGAGACCTGAAGCATGCTGTAGGGTTTGCCCCAGTCCTCGGTGGGCTGAGCGTTGTACGGGAGTGGTTCGTAGTCCTTGGCATCCCAGGTAGTCTCGAACGTCCCATCCTTGTTTGTGTCCTCTTTCAGGCTGGTGACTGAAATCAAGTCTCGGACAGGCATCAGCGTGGTATCGTCGCCGTCGTAGTAGAGGGTGGCGTCGAAGGGCTGAATTTGCCGGCCCACATAGCGGTCTATCTGTACCGACACATGCTCTAGCAGTTGGCGGAGACGTACATCATAGGCGGTCCCGTCAACGTTGAGGACACCAGTGCCTTTCAGGACCGTGACTGTGACGTATGAATGGGGCATGGCATTCCCTCACGCCACAGAGTTGATGTACACGGTGTAGCTGAACTGAGGAGAGGTGCCGGTGATATCCCGCCGGACCCTGAGATCATCCCCCCAACCAATGCGCCTAATAGTGCCAGCACCAGCGTCGGCGTCCACATCGACAAGCTCCAAGCTTGTACCCTGGCGACGGGACAGGTGGGCCACAACGGTGTCCGCGCCGGTGAATTTGGTAAGATGGGCAACGTTGATATAGTTGGTGCCGTCCAGGCGGGAATCGAGGAACATATCCATTGTAGCCGACGTGCCGGTGCCGACCGTGACTCGGGCCATTACGTCCATTTCGGAGAACACACCCAAACCCCGGCTCGTTGTTCCTGTGGCGCTGCCTGTTGCTGTAGTGGCCGAATCGAGGAGATATGCATCCAGATGGGGATGGACACGGCCCCGATCATCTACCCACATCAGGGCTGCATCGCCATCGCCAACGGCGGCGGCTGTGGCTGAGTAGCGCCCGCCTACTTTCCACATCTCACCGGCGGTACCGTCGGCAGTACCGTCGTGAACACCCCAGACACGGGTCTGGATGTATTGTGGACTATTCAGCGTATCAGCGGTGCCCACTAGCTATCATCTCCCCATGATATTCCGGGGCTCTGAGTTCTCTATGGTCATATGCACTATCGGGGAGCATGTCACAGTCACATCGCTCCCCGATAGCTACAGCTACGCCACATACCAGACAGTACCGAGACCGATGTCTAACACTTCGCTCCTTCGGCGTCAGCTTATCGGCCATTATGCATCCAGCAGGAAATACTCGATGACCAACCCGCCTTTGGCCGTGGAGGTGATTGTATCGGAGTGCTTCATCACGATGCTGTTGTTGGTGCCGGTGCCGCCAGGACCTAGCAACATCCAGCTTGAGTCGACAGGTCCATTGGTTGCACCCGATCCGGTAGCGCCCTGGGTGCCGGTCATGACTTGGTCGCCACGGAAGTGATGTATGCCTAAAGTCATGGTTCCAGCTAAAATCAGGTCGGAGGCGGAGCCAGTGCCATCACTCTGTCGTCCCGCCTCGATTGTGCCGGTACCTGCAACCCTGAAAATTACGTACGTTTTCGCCGCGATGGTGCCCGTCTCCGGGTTGATCCAGTTGGTGGCGGCGTTCGCCGTGCTGGTGGCCGCGATCGGCTGGAATACGTGTACCATATTGAAATATGTCCCAGTTCCTCCTGAGCCCTGCATCATCTTCCGCACGGCTTCAGGTGTCGGGTCTCCTCTCACAATCGGTAGCGGCATTGTCTCCCTCCTACTCAGACCATTTGGTCAGGGCTTAGGTCACGCTGGATATGTCATGTTGCAGGGCGGTATGGGTGGCCGTGGAGCGAGTCCCAGTCCGCTCAGTGAAGGCTATGCGGAAACTCACATAAAGGGTCGTCTGAGACTTGCCAGGCTCCCGGTCGGCCTCGAAGGTGATAGCCCGTCGGAAGCCCACACGCCACTGGGTTGCGTTGGTGGTCAGGATGCGGCCCGTTGTGTTGCCACCGGAGTCGGTCACCTTGCCATCGGCCTCCGCCAGCTTCATCTGCTCGGACATGATATAGGGTATGCCGTATATGCTGGCCAGTTCACCGGTGGAGATGGTGGCCCTGAGACCATACTTTTCCAGGGTCTCTACCTCATCTAGGATCAGAGCAGCGATGGCGGTGTTGACATCGGAGACGTGGAAGACGTCGCCGCGCCGCCCAGGCGAGGCGTACTTGGCCATCTTCAGCATGTTGTTGTTGAACACAGAGGCAGCGAGCGTGCTGGCCAAGGCACGTTTGCTGGCCGTCCTGTCTATGAGGGGCTGGTGTATCAGACCGTCGAACCCCAACAGCCAGTGGGCCTTGCCCGCCGTGGTTTTGGAGATGGTAGCGCCGTCTGAGTTGATCCCGTTGGTCGTCGTTGTGTCGCCATTGAGCAGTACGTCGTCGATGATCTGGGCAGCGTTCCGCACAAGACCGGCCCGGAGCTCGGGAATGAGCGCGATGATCGCGTCCTCTTCGAGCGTGTCCGAGAACGGTATGCCCGCCTTGAGTTCATACGCTGTTAGCGTGGTCTTCCTGGTGCTGACAGTGGTGGTGGTCCCCTGCTCGTTCTCAGCAGTCGGATACCAGTTCACATCCCCCAACTGTCCTGGGATATCGAATGGGTTCGTGGGCATTGGGGACTGAATGAACAGCGGGAGTATCTTGGTCTCCAGGTTCACGTCCATCCAGAGCTGAGCTGCTTCCATGGTGGGCACAAGCTCATCACCAGATGCGGCCGTGGTGGAGTCCAACGCTTTGCGGGTGAGCTGAAGCATTTGAGTGCGCCAGTTTGTCAGGGAGTCGCGGAAGACCGATATGCCTGGGGGTATGACTCCTGCAACCACAAGGCTGTCGATACGCTGCTTCAGGCATCGTTCCATCCAGGCGTTAGTGGTGTCCACACCAGAGGCCACCATAACGGATTTAATGCCATTCCGGGCCTTGGCCAGGTCCTCGAGAAACTCAGGGCTAACACCAGGCCGTGACCCACGTATCTGACTCAGGCCCAGGTTCCGCGCCAAGGCCAGTTCGACGACATCGAACCCAGCGAAACGCCCCTCGCGCACCATCATCCGGCCATCGTTGTCCATGTGGGCCAACCGCTCTCTCCGCAACGCCTCATAGCCCTTAGTGACAGCCTCCAGGCGGTCCCCCATGCGCTTTATCTCGTCATGAACAGGGGCCAGCCCCTCTTGCATCTTCTCCTGTTGCCAGGATTTGATCTCAGAGAGTTCCTTTAACACCAGTTCCATTGGGTTTGACACTTCACGCCTCCTTGACGCCTTGTAGCGCAGCGAGTACTACCTGTAGCTCCATGTCGGTTATCTCGCCAGATGACGATGCTGGCGGTCCTGGCTGCTTCACGATGGGCTCTGTCACCACGCCCTTCTGTGGATGGACTAGTTGTTCAAGTAGAGCGCTATGCCCTTCCTCGATTTCCCGCAGTGACGCCAGATGTCGGTCCACACTGGTGAGTAGCTGGGATATCTTGAGCCAAGATTGCTGCACATCGGGCGCATTATCGGCCGCTTTCGTCGGATCAGGTGTGACCGGGTCTACATTGGGGCTGACTATCAATATCTCGGGCATGTTAACCGGGATTTCCGCCACCGGGATTGATTCGGGGACTACGATCGAGAACCTCCTGCTGCCCAGCATCTTCTGAAGTGCTTCAGGATGCATTGGCACAGCCACCAGAGAGATTTCGAGCAGCTCCTGTCGGGTAAAGGTGATGCCCTTGCCACTTGTGTTTTCCTCAAACTCCAACGCACGGAACCCGACGGATTCAGCCCGCATGAACCTGCGTTCATACTTGCCCTTAATTAGCCGGGCAAACGAGTCTTCCTCATCCCACGCGACGGTATTGAGGAGCTGTTTGCCCTCTGCCCATACCTTTGGCACATTGCCGATGGGGGGTATGCTGCGATCGTGGCCGAACATCAAGACCGGGTTGCGACGGAAAGCATCCAACTCCCACCCGTTGACTGAAATGACATCTCCAATGCGGTCAGGAGATTCCTCTGAGGCCACGAACACCATGGGGCCAGCGCGTTTCTTCGCAGTGTCCTCTTTTGAATACCCGCATGCGCGGAAGAGGATAGGAGCGTCTATGCTGCCCTGGCGGTACTTCTCCAGGGACTCAAGCTCGGCCTGCCGGATTTCGCTTTCGAGGACCGCTATGTTATCCAACTGGGCTATCTCCTGGGTTTCCTCTTGGGCTTCATAGGACCCTTTGGCATGATACCCTCCAAAACGAAGGACCGCCCATCTGACTGCCTTGCAGCAAATCAGGTGGGCGGTCCAGCCGCCGACACCCCAGACACTATACTAGAGGGATTATAGCACGAGTGTAAAGGCTGTCAATGCCTCAGATATATAATGGACCCCGTGGCGAACCTTCGCCCACCACGGGGTCACTAACTCTCCCCAGGGAAATGCTGTGGCGGCACACCAGACTGTCAGGTCCGATATAGGTGTCAGGACCTACCCCCAGGGAGTTTGGGAGGCCTGGCCACGCCGGCCCATCCCACACCTCATTCTAATCGGGACCGGCAACTAATGCAACCCAAGGTGATAATCCGTCTCAGCCATAGTATCCACGGATGGCGGAGACCACGTATTCAAGCTGGTCCATCGTGAGGTACTCATGGATAGGTAGACTCAGAATGCGCCTCGCCTGTGACTCCGCCACCGGGAACGCGCCCGGCTCATAGCCCAGATATTGATAAGCTGGCTGCAGGTGCAGTGGTATGGGGTAGTGGATTTTGCACTCTATCCCCAATAGGTCCATAGAAGCCCTGAGACCATCCCGGTCCTCGGCTTGGATAACATAGGTATGGAATACCTCCGCATCGCTCTCCCCCCGCGCTGGCAGTGTGATGCCTTCGATGCCGGTCAGGTTCTTGTCGTAGAACGCCGCGTTGGCCCGGCGACGTGTGGTAACCCATTCCAAGTTGCTCAGGGAGAACAGCCCCACAATGGCCTGTATGGTATCAAGGCGGGAGTTATGGCCTGGCACCAATGTTGTATCCCTGTCAGGGCTCCCGTGGTTGCGGAGCAGTTTGAGGTCTTGATAGAGTCCATAGTCGTCGGTGCAGACCACCCCCCCGTCACCCCAGACATGAACATTCTTGAGCGGGTGTAGGGAGTAGCAACCGAGTAAACCTTTCCGCTGCCTTTTTGCGCCTACAGCCTGTGCGGAGTCAAGGATAATAGGAATTGCAGGGCCAAACCAGTCCAAGCCGGACACCGACCGCCCTGTTAGCTCTACCGGGATGATTGCATCTATACCACGTGAACGATTGATTGACTTAGTGTTCATGAGGTAATCAGGACCAACGTCACAGAATACCGGGTATGCCCCTGCTGCCACTATAGCTCCCACTGTTGCCATAAAGGTATTAGGCACAGTGAGCACAGGATGACCTTTGCCAATGTGCAGGGCCTTCAACGACAGAAATAACGCATCTGTGCCCGAGTTCACGCCTACCGCATAGCCGTAACCGGTGGCGTGGGCAAATGCCTCTTCAAACTCAACGATGGCGGACCCAATGGTGAAGTGGCCCCTCTCAGCTTCAGCGGCAATGCGATCTAGGACCTCCACCTGGATACGGTCGCGGAAGTGCGCGTATTCCAGTGCGAGATAGCTATAGGGTATCTTACACGTAGTCGTGGTAAGGTGCATGTTTCCTCCTTCGCCGTTCTTCTCTATCTTCGTCTTCCCGCTCTATCTCCCATGAAACAATGGCTTCAGGAGACCACGCCTCCGTAATCCACCCTCTCAGGATTGCCCCTATACTGCTATCTAACAATGCAAGCATATCGGCTTGGGTCCGACCGTCTCGGTCCTCCCAAAGATCAACCGCTCCATAATTTTGGCCAGCAGGAAAGCCCGCCGTTATTGCGTTGACTAGATTAGCATGACGTGGGGTATGTCTACCTGATCCAGCCACTTTCAACATTGCCGCCCGCACGCTCCAATGTGTCGCAGTGCTGTCGTCAATATCAACGCATTCCCCCTCTCGGTTAGTGGGTAACGCTGTGGGTGTCCAACCTTGCGCCACCAGAGCCCGGACTGCACGCACACTATCCAATGTCTGGGCGGAGATCTTACACTCGGTCATCTCTTCACCGGGTCCATGATAAGATGCTCATGGATTTGTGGATGATGGAAGTCTACCCAGGACTTATGAACCAAGCGGGCCTCGAGGTCCACCGTGTCAAACGGTCCGTGAAGCACGAGGGAACAAATCTCCCTGGTAGCAAACTCCTTTGCCAGAGAATAGACATCGTCCTTAACCCCCACGGAGGTCCCGAACTCCGGGGCCGCCAAGTGTACCCGCCAACACCATAGGGCCTCACGGCCGGTCAGGCGCGGGGTGGTCAGCCCCCTTGCCCCAGTGTTGAATTCCTTGCTGCGGTTATCTTCGGACCTCTCGCCTTTCCGCCGCTGCTCCAGCCTGAAGAGGATGTCCATAATGTAGGCGCTGGCTTCCCAGGGCAGACCCAGGGTACCCATTGATTCGGGCCAGTGGAAGGGGGAGTCGAGAAGGGTTTGCCATTCTTGCATACCCTTGAACTCCCTCACCCAGGCAGCGATGACTCGGTAGCTGACTGTACCTTCGGGGTGTGCCTCCTGAAGCTCCACATGGATGGCCACGGCAGAACCATCCTCCCCTGTATTCCGTTTTTCCTGGTAAAGCTGATAGGCTTCAATCTTGTGTTCGGGGTACTTCTTTGGTCGTGGCATCTTACGCTCCTCCGCGTATTTGTGCAATCACTCACTCCGTTACTGATCGGGCTCCTTCATGAATCCCTCCATTCGTCTGGTATTGTAATAGACTGCATCATTCGGGTCATCAATTCCTCGGGCCCTGAACCACCGGAAGTTTTCTTGTATGGCATCCGGAACAGAGAATTTGGGTATCCATCCAAGATGCTCTGTCATTTTGGCAGCAGATAGACGATAGTGGCGATTATCTTGTCTTGTGTGGTCGATCTTGATTCGCACATTCCCAACAACCTTGGCAGCTTCAGCTTCCACCATGCGAGCGATGTCAATAGCCTTGTCGGAACCCGTCACGATATTGAATGTCTGCCCATTAACCAAGATGCCATGGGACTCTAGCAACAGGCGGTAACAATCCACCGCGTCCATGATGTGGATGTTGGAACGCCATTGTTGGCCGCCATGGACCGTAATGACGCCATCATACCAGGCTTGCTTAGAGAATATGTTGACGATGGTGTCGAGCCTCATTCTGGGCGCGGGGCCGCAGACGGTAGCGGACCTGATTACCACGGTCCCCATCTGAGAAGCGTACTGCTTGAGTGCCTGTTCGCCCTCTAGCTTCTGCTCAGCATAGAGAGTGGTTGGGTTTGGAGTGGTGGTTTCGAGGGCCTCAAAGTCCGGTGTGGGACCATAGATGCTGGAGCTGGAGGCGTAGATGAAGCGTTGAACGCCAGCAGCGGCGCAGAGCCGGCACAGGCGGTCCATGGACTCAATATTGATCTGTCTGGACCGTAACGGGTTCATGTCCACCAGGTCGTCAGTGACGATCCCAGCCAGGTGTATAACATGCGTGACCCCATCAAGGTGGGAGTTCTTGATGTCTCGAATATCGCCCTTGATTTTGGTAATCGATGGCAAATCTGGCAGCGAGTCGCCGAAAGCGAAATTGCAATAGACCACTACCGGATACCGGGCCGCCAGGACTGGGACCAAGGCTGACCCAACGTAGCCCGAACCGCCTGTAACGAGGACTTTCATCACCATACCCTCATAAGAGCTTTGCAGAATCGGCGCAGGATAGCTGGCGTGATGGGCGTGGCGTGACCTTCGACTCCACATTGGAGACCGGCGGCTGCAGCGCCCAGGAAGGCCACAATCTGAGGGTTGACGCCCGCGCGGACGAGTAGGGCCGTGAAGGCAAACAGGACATCCCCAGCGCCCGTGCGGTCCACCACGACAGGCGCCAACGCAGGAGCCCAACAGGTGTCCCTTGGGTCTTTGCAATACAATGTGCTGCCATTAGCGCCCTCAGTAATCGTATATGTGGTCAGAGGGGCAATGCCAATGCCGGCCCCAGTAAGGCGGCTTGTTCCAACTGCGCATGACTGGCTTCCCAGGGCAGCTTCTTCCGTATCCATAGTGCGGTAGTCCGCTCTATGCCACTTATGATACAGATTGCGCCCGAAGTTGGCGGAGTTGGACTGCACGTTAACCGCTAACCATGAAGCTCGGGCTTCAATCTGAGCAATGGACGCAGGAGTGAATAGTCCATGGCCATAGTCAATGACCAAGACGGCATCGTACTTCTCCAGGTCGGGGTATTCGTGATGCTCTTCTGCGATGGACATCGGGATGGATTGTACGCCGAACAGGGTAATGCCCGACGGAAGCAGGAAGCGTGTTTTTGTGATCTCCGCGTCCTGACCCAACACAGAGACTCTTTTTACGAATGGGGTTAGATTGACACCGATAGCATGGGCACCACCAAGATAGGTATGAGCATCCTGTTGGAGGACGCTTATATAGTTGCTGCGAAATGATTTCGCTAGCGGCTCAATATGGGTGTAAACGTCATGGATGATTTCGCCCACTACCAACACATGAAGCGACGATAGCGTGTTAATGGCATCGTCTACCTCTTTCCAGGTATGGTCATGCCTGAACTGATTAAGCCAAGCGCGGGTCTTGGGGGGATAGTTATAGCCATATTCAGCCAACAACGCGCCTGAGGACGCATACATGGTGTTAGTGTAATCGACTAGCCCCCCAGCAGCTTGAATGGCCCTGGCCTCGCTATATGAACCAGGTAGCCGACCTTTCCATTGCGGATCAGTATCGGTCCCTTTGACAAACAGGTCCGGTTTCAAAGCGTCTACAAGAGCCTCGGCGGTGGGGGCATCGGAGAGGATCACATGGTCTACCCAGCGTACCGCACGAAGAGCCTCCATGCGGGCATCTTGGTCCAAGACGGGGCGGCCTGGGCCTTTGCGCACATACTGGTCGGCGGTCACCCCAACAACCAAGACATCGCCCTTGGCGCGGGCCAGCTCTAAATGCTTCATGTGCCCAACATGGAGACCATCCCAGACCCCATGGGCGAGCACGATTTTCTTGCCAGCATATCGACTTCGGAGGTCCGCAGCTTCTTCAAGTGGCGTCATGTTCAATGCTACTCCAGTCCGCACATTGATCCTGCCACCAATATTTGCCCGAGGCGCACTTGGTGCAGAGCCACAAATCGATGGTATGGTCCTTATCTGGACCAATCTGGTGAAGGCGGTCGGTCTCATTAGGACAACCGATGGCTTCACACCGGCGGTAGCCTTCCGTAGTCACTTCCAGTCCTCCCCCCTTTCTACGCTGCCCTTGATTTTGTACACACGCCGACCGGGACCAAGGGTATAGAACCCGTGATCTCCGAAAGACGTGGCCCGTATCAGCCGTATGAGTTCAGCCATACCAATGCGGGACTCCCAGGGCAGGTAAGTCGCGGCCTTGATATCAGATGCGTTGTGGAAGGACCCTGGCCCTATGCCGGGCTCTCTCCCCCACCGGGTAGGATTTCCCCTGCCAGCGAGGATATGTGGCAGATACTCTGCATATAGGTCCACGCATCCCTGGCAGGCCATGTCGTACGCCTTCGAGGCTGGCATGATGCCATCATCGGCACAGTCCTTGCGTCCAATGATAGGACCATGATCCAGCTTCTCGTCCATCCAGTGAATGGAGGACCCCAATGGGGTTCCATCCATAATGCCCCAGAAGGTGGAGTGCCGCCCACGGTTCCACGGTAGAAAGGAAGGATGCAGATTGACAGCCCCTATTTTAAATCTGGATAAGACTTCGGGGGGAAGAATATGATCGTAAAAACATCCAAGGAACAGGTCTATGGGTTTATCAAAAATGGTGGAGGGCCACTCGGAAGGAGGTAAGCGCGTCCATTGGACAATAGTGAGTTTGTCCCAGTAGTTCATAGTAATCGCTGCACAGTTACTGCTCACCCAAGAGCCGTTGCAGCCGAATATGGCCCTAAGCATATTTGTGCAGCCTCACCACATTAGGGATTTTATCGACAGGACGCATGGGCGGTGATTGTATAGACGCCACTACCGCTTCCGTTCTTGTGGTCGGCCTGAGTAATTCAACGGTGGCGGCGAAGTCGAGCCACATGTGGACGCCTTTGGTCTTCCATATTGCGGCATGGTACTCTTCATTGCGGATGATGGGCACAGGGGAAAAGGGCAAGCAATTTAGCTGTTCGTATGCATCCCGTGTGAACATGATGCAACTGAACACGCACCATTCCAGGCGCACCTGTCTGCCCATCTGGTCCACCACCAACTTGCCCGGTGGACCGGCTATGTGCCCATCATTGCCATCAAAACTCCAGCCGATGATATTGGGTTTGCCCCCCTCGCGGATGAACTGAGGATGACTAATCCGGCATTCATTGTCCAGGCCAAGACGTGATTGGTCGTAGAAGGGCACCGTGATGGGTTTCCCAGAGTTCGCCATGCGGCAGAGAACAGCCGAGTCACTCAATAGGACGTCCGACTCCAGCAGGGCCATGTAGTCAGCACCGAGGAGATAGCCCTGCGCCAGGCCCCAATTGCGCATGTGCCCAAGCCCAAAATGGGGGATGTAGCAGCAGTTAGGTATACGGAAGAGGACCGCGGTGCCGCCTGTGGCTTCCATATAATGATGGACCGCCTCGTCAGCGGCCTTCATTACACCGGGAAGCAGGTCGTCGCCGAGTAACGCGAGAGTAAGCACAGGGTGAGGCCACTCGGTAGCACACCCTACAATGGCCCGGGCCATTGCGATATCCTCAGCTGAGACCAATTTAATAGTCGCTTACAAGTACGGGCAGAAGCTGTCTTAGCTGCCGTGCGGTAAATCGTCTATTGCAGGTATCGACGGTGTATGCGTGTCGGTGTCGCCAGAGCGTTGGCTCACCATTCGGCCTGAGCGGCTCATATTCAATATTAACAATTCTACCTAGGTGACCCTCATGTATGTTATGTGGGTCTATCACTTCCACATAATCACCAATCGTGAGCGTCGGATTGGGCTGCATCATTCTATTACCTCAGATGAAATTGGCATGTAGTGGTGATGGGGTGGAGGACTCCGTCACCAATTCAACTCCCTTCACATGGCGGTCCAGAGCGGTGTTAACCCTGTGTTGGAGGCAGAGGGTGCCGCACATGCGGCGGGCGTCGAAGTTATCTGACCCCAGATACGCCATCACTTCCCAGTAGCGTTCACTCGACCATATGTCCCACCAGCGCTGCTCGCAAATGTTACCGATGTGGAACTTGGCGTAGCGGTCGTTGAAGAGCATGCCGCATGGAGCCACAAGGCCGGAGCCGGAAATCTGAATGAGAAACGGTGGGCCGTAGCAGCGGCTGTATTCACGTTTGCCCTCCTCGCCGATTTTAGACCATTTGACCACGGCTTTATAGGTGTCCGTCGATAATGCTTCTGCCTGCTCCAGTAGGGGGTAGAGGTCACGATATTTGGCGTACTGGACACCCAGCGAACCGTACTCGTCATCGGAGCAGTGTTTGATTACCGCGTAGTCCACGCCCAACTCCCGGCCTAGCTGTGCGAAGGGGATGATCTGGTCTCCATCCTGGGGCATCAACACCATCTGGATGCCCAGGGTCACCGGAAGGTGGTCCCTTTGCTTCAACTCAACCATGTGCCTGATATTAGCCACCACTTTGTGGTAATGTTGAGGCTTCAGGCCCATTATTTCCGCATACCGTTCTGGGGTGCCAGCCGAGAGGTTAACTCGCAGATAGTCCAAGTATGGCAGCACCTGGCGCGAACGCTCTGGGGTCAGATTGAGCGCATTGGTGCCATTGGCCATGGAGATACCCAGATCAGCGCCACGTTGGATGGTGAAGATGTAGGCATCGGATAACGTGGACTCCCCGTCGGAGACGAGAGAGATGCCACGTACACCCATGCGGGCAGAGTCGTCAAGGAACTCAGCCATCACGTCCTGAGTGATCTCCTGTTCAGCGGAACCCTGCAACTGAGCGTAGCAAAACCGGCAGGCCGCTTGACATTTTCGTGTCAACGCCATGTCAATCGTAACTGGCGCTATCCGCTCACCCCGCTGCCATGCCTCGAGACGATCCGTATGCCAGGGCAGTTTGTGGCCATCCAGTATCATCTGGGTGTGCTCAGGTGCTACCGATAATCTGCTGTACGGTATGTGCCCGGTCACTCTCGCGCCTCCGAGGATGGCAACCACCCCGTATCCGCTAGACCAGGGGCCCGGTGGGTCGTTCCTGCGTCCCGGTGGGTCGTTCCTGACCCCAGACCTGTGCCACTGACGGTCAATAGTTTGGGGTTTTCTGCATCTCGCGCGCCAGGGGGCAACGGAGCGTTCGTCCAGCGGTTCGGCTCGCGACCGATGAATAAGTTCACCGTAGTTTGCCAACCCCCAACCGTTGGGCCTACGCGAATCCGAAACTCTACTCCAATACCGCCAAGGAACCCCCTGAAGGACCAACTAGTTGTCATCCGATCCTTGACAGTGTTGACAAGCCAACGGAATATCCTCATCCCCTTCCTCCATGTATGGCCTCTGCTTGGGGCCTCTCACCCCAAGACGCTGCGGCTTATACTCCTAGCATCGCGCCACAGCTACATCCTGTGCCATGCCCCAGTCCTTAGCTGGGTCCCTCTACGTGGTTAAGCTAGCGTTCCCGGTTTCCCACGATACAGGCTTTAGAAGTTCTTCCCAGCACCACAGGATGATAGGGTCTATCTTTCCCCACATCGCCACTACACCTCGGTTAGTCTCCTTTTAGCTTCACCCCTCTCAGCTTGACCCTAAGCGCGTTCAAGTCCCCTTTCGATTCCAGGAAGATTTCGTACATCATACCAGACTCAGCACGCAGGCGCTTCTCAAAGTCCATCAACACGGTGCCACGTTGCGGGATACTCATGGATACATCTTGCCTCAACGTCACATGGAACCCCTTCCTGGATACCAGGGAGAATCCCGTGGGGATGTCAAAATGGCTGGTTTCGGCCATCTCGCACATACCCAGCAGGAGCAGGTGTAGACACGACGGCAGGTCTCAAGCCAAGACGTTCTACCCCATGAATGATCCTCTCAGCCGACACGTAGTATTCAGATTCCAAATGCGCCGATGCCGGCGTGGGGCTGAAGTCGGGAGTGATGACAACAGGTGGGCAGGAGAGGACATTGGCTTGGGCGCAGATGGAGACTACATGGTCGGCCAACCCCCAACCGTTATCAACGACTGCTAGCCTGCCATGGGCTCGCTCAACCCCGTCGATAATGGTTTGGGCGGGCATTGGAATGCACTGGGGATCATATACCCATGCGTGGATTCCACCATCGGTGAGTATACGGGCGGCAGCAATGGCATCCAAGAGAGCATCGCCAAAGGCGACAATCATCAGGTCGGCGGCGATATGCTCCGCATAGATATTTCCAAGCCCCCAGTAGATGCCAGTGGGGATGCCATTTCTCCATGGTGGCTCTGCTTTGGTTACGTACAGTCGTCTAGGCTCCACAATCACGGTTGGGCCATCGATCATCAGAGCATGACGAAGGGCAAAATATGCATCGACAGGGCGGTACGGCATGTAGACGCGGAGGCCTGGCAACAAGGACAGCATGTTGGATAGGTTCTGAGAATGGGTTGGACCCTGGCCCCACCCCCGACCTACGATCGAGCGTATCACCACATTGGGGTAATGGCCGGTCTGGAACCCCCATTTAGCCATGCTGTTTCCGATATGCTCCATGGTGAGGGGTAGGAAATCCATACGGGCATGGATCAGGACGGGGCGCAAGCCCCCGAGGGCCATCCCGACACAGGCGCCGGTGAGCATGTTTTCAGATAGCGGAGTTTCGATGAACCGATCTTCATACTGGGCCCGAGCAGGTAGGCACGTACCGAAGATGCCGCTATAGTCAGTGACCCCGCAGCCAAGCACTACAATCGAGTCGTCTACGTCCATGGCATGTTGCAGAGCAGTGCCAATGCAGTCACTATAGCTGCAATCGCCAGCGCCCGCGCTACTGGGAGACATTAGCTGCGGCGGCATATTCCTCTTTTCTTTTCATCATCCATAGATAGAACAACAGGTCAAGTATCTCCTCTATAGCGTGAGAGACCGGGTCACCGATGAACTGAGTCCCATACTGTTCCTTACCCTTTTCTCCTCTGGCTTCACAGTACGTGAGGACCCAGGAGACGAACTCGCCACGGTCCAATATGTCTAATCGTCTCCAGCTTGCACCCGGCTCTGGGATCATATTTGCCCCCTGGTTTGACTGGCCCAATGCGTCTGTCCATTGCCGGCATAAGCGTGGCGAGCGTTAGTGGGGTAGGCTGCCGACTCTGCGCGGTCAAATGCGTCCATCACATGGTCAGAGACTGAGGCTTCGACAAGACTGCGATCCGATGGCAATAGATATTTATGCATAAGGGTCAGAAAGTCGTAAGCCATGATCTTCTCGACCTTTTCGCGTAATCGATATTCGCCATCCCACCCATGAGTGACACCCACATGGTCGTAGTAACGATATGTTTGGACCATTAGAACAGATGGAAGCCCTCTGCGAAGCTCGCCAACATGTTCCACTATGTTCCATGGGGATGCATCACGATAACTGAGGTCTAAAAAATAGGCATAGCGTATTTCCTGCGATTGCGGTGGTCTTGGCGTAGCAGTGGCATATCCATTTAGCTCCAGCACAATCAGGAGAGGCAATCGCTGCGATTTCGCAAAACTGAGTGCTTCCCAATATTGGCCCGTATCGGGGGTCGCATCCCCGCCGAAGGCTACCGCGATGTTGGGCAGCTTCTTACGCTTGAACGCCATGGCGTGGCCAACCGCAAGCGAGATGCTTGAGCCAACGATGGGGTGCGCTCCCATGAACCCCACTGATTCGTCCACCAGGTGCATTGAACCCCCCATACCCCCACAGCACCCGGCTGCCTTGCCATGAAGCTCTGCCACCATGCGATAGAGGTCGCCGCCCTTGGCCAGGTAGTGAGCATGGCAACGATGGGTAGAGTAGACCACATCTCCAGGCTGAAGGGCCGAGCAGATACCAACTGCCACGTGTTCCTGGCCGATGCTCAAGTGTACAGGTGTCTTCATGAGCCCTTTGGGGTAACGGGCGACGATCTCTTCCTCCGTGCGACGGATGAGGTACATCCGCTCGTAGAGGGCTAGCGGGTCACTAGCCAAATGAATGTCACCCACACACCCGAGGCTATGAGGGTATTCGTGATCGCCATCCATGTCCTGAGCCTGATTTTCATATCGCCTTTCCCCTGATTTCGGATAACTCACCCTCAATCCATTGATAAACAGGGACCTCCATCATTCCAGACCGTGGGATGCTACTCCCAAAGGCAATTACTCGTAGCCTATCGTTAATATGGTTGCTGACCATTAGCAGGTTGCAGCGAGGGCAATCAAAAGAGGGAACGTCAGAGACTATGGCCACCCGCAGATTACGGTCGACTCCATCTGTCAGCACTATATGACGATGACTGACCAACAAGGGCCATCCACATTCTGTGCAGTCCGGAGTCCAGCTAGGGCTCATGTGTCCGGTGTCTTTGGGGGTATCCATAGGTAATGGTGCATTGCTTCCCTTTGTTCCAGCACCTCGTCAAGTGGGAAATGGGGGGCATTCAGGCATACGACTTCCACATCGGTGTCCACGAAGGGCTGGTGGCCCACCGTAGCCCACTGGAGGAAATGAACCTCCTCGTCGTCGCCGATGGCGTTGCCCCAGAAGCCTCCCGTTGCCCACGGAGAGAACACAGAGGTCTTGCAGAGCAAGAAGCTGAGCACTGTGGACCCACAGAGGGCAAGCCCCCTATTGCGTTCCATCTTGGGCATATCGAGATTGTGAGCCTGACCATCTGCATAGCTCACAATTGGGCTGATGATGGGAACACGCCGCTGCAGGAGGCGGACCAGCGCGTCCTTGGGCGGTCGGACATCATTATCGATGTAGAGCAGGTACTCCCAGCCCTGTTCGATGGCACGCATATAGGCCACGTTGCGCATGGTGCCGATAGCATCGAAAGGTTGGAAACAGCGGTCCCTTTCCTCGTAGAAGCCAACCTCGTAACCGGCCGCGTGGGTGAATAACACCATGTCCCTAACGGCCTCGAGACACCCCGGCTCCCAATATGTGCCCATGGCGTACACGACAGTAGAGAAAGGTGAGATGTGAGGGCTGACCTTGGCGTCCAAGCGCAGGCCCAATTGTTCAAGGCGCTGCGCCTTGTTATGGAAGAGTCGGATATTCAGCAGGGAAGCGGTCGCGCCCATTGGGGCGTCCGCCAGCCTATCCTCTATCGGTGCGCTCTCCCCTACCAATCCTAATCTCTTCGCAGTCTCCAGATCGTAATGGTCCCTCCATGATGTCCTATCCTGTACTGTGGCCATTTAACACCACACGCCTGTACCTGGTCCCGCTCGGGTCTAGCGCCTGCACCAGTGTGTCTAGGGACATCACGAGCATGTGGGCAGTGCCATGACGACGGTCCTTGATAGCCAGCACACTCTGCTCTGGATGGGTATAGCAGAGAGTCTCAGAGCCGCAACAGGTGCATTTGACGGCGGTACCCATAGGCTATTCCATCTGCTGGATATTGAACGGGAAATACTCGCCATCTTTCTGGCGAGAGTAGGCGGGGTCTATCGCAGCGCGGTCTGGGGGCGCCAAGAGCCACCGCTTGCGTTCATCCCACTTGGCCTCCGCGTCCTCTTTGCTCATGCGATTAGCCGCCAATGGGTATGTGGGGGCCTGATACACCGGCAGGAGGAGGGTAGTGTCAACCCAGGGGTTATGCCCAACGTCCCACAACTTCTGGAAGTGATAGCCCTCATCCGCGCCCACGGCGTTGTTCCAGAACTCTCCACCCGGGAAAGAACCAAATACCGTAGTGCGGTAGAGAACCATGGAGAGCACGCACCAACGAATCTGCCTCAACCCCTGGTCACGAGCTTGTACCGGCCCATGCAGAGGCCGACCCACTCCAGGTTCAATGACGTAAGGAGCCACTATGGGCACATGCCAGTGCATAAGACGACTGATAGTATCTGGATCAGGGAGCACATCGTTATCCACCATCATCAAGTACTCATAGCCCTGACGGGCGCGGATGACGGCCTCGTTGCGCATGGCCCCCATGGCGTCGTAGGGATTGAAGCAGCGGTCCATTATCTCTTCCAGGTTGCACAGGAACCCCTGATTGTTTGTGTATTGCACCATGTCGAGGACCTTCTGCCAGCAGCCAGGTTTCCAGTGGTTGCCCATGGCGGCCACCAGCACAGACCACGGACGCACGTGCATCCAGGTATTCTCGGACCGCCAGGCGGCTTGGTTGCGTTCAGCGTTGGAGGAATTGTACAGGATGTTGCGGTAGGAATAGCGCGGGTCGGCCTGAGGCG
>ERZ1292625.2263-Hain-H41-01um-R1-2263-length-18498-cov-18_pt1 | contig 18498 bp, 15 predicted proteins | sample MGYA00564400_ERZ1292625 | MGnify/ENA primary metagenome ERZ1292625 (study PRJEB36523, sample SAMEA6512639) | groundwater metagenome | collected 2019-01-08 | study: AquaDiva: Metagenomics assemblies of 32 groundwater samples
GTATCAGATTTGGTAAAATAAGTTCAAAAGTTTGAGAGGGTTCTAAATCCGCAGCAATTTTTGACGATACGAACTCTGAATTTTGAAACGAAAGCGTTCGCTCGCCCAGCCCCGCCAAAGGCGGGGCTGGTCTCGCTTTGGCGGCAGCTTCGCCGCCGCTCTGACCCAAATTGAAGCGGATTTTAATGCATTCGGGGGGAATTCAATTTTTTCTTTTTTTCAAAAAATGCTAAAATGAATTTATGAATGTAAAAAATTGCGCAATCTATACTCGCGTTTCTACCGATAATCAAGCGGAAAAAGAATTTTCGTCTTGCGAAGCGCAGGAGCAAAAAATCTGTTCTTACATTTCCAGCCAAGATGATTGGCAAGTTTTTAAGGTATATAACGATGGCGGATTTTCAGGGGCAACCCTGGAGCGACCTGCACTCAAACAACTCCTTTCGGATTTGAAAAAAGAAAAAATTGATGTGGTTTTGGTCTATAAAATTGATCGGCTCACTCGTTCGCCGAAAGATTTTTACCAACTGATTGAATTTTTTGAGCAAGCAAAAATTGATTTTATTTCCATTACGGAAAGATTTGACACTTCCACGCCCGCCGGAAGGTTGCTTCGCAACATTATGCTCACTTTTTCGCAGTTTGAAAGAGAGCTAACCAGCGAGAGAACAAAAGACAAAATGTTGGAGCGTGCGAAAAAGGGATTGGCGAACGGCGGGCTTACTCCTTTCGGTTATATGCGACAAGATAAGAAACTTATCCCGCACCCGAAAGAGTCGGAGGAAATAAAATCAATTTTTGAAACTTATATTGAAACCGGCTCAACGGCGAAAACTTACCAAATGCTGAAAGATAGAGGTATCAAAAATAAGTTAGGCAAAAATTTCTCTAAAACAAATATCAGCCATATTTTGCGAAATGTTATCTACATAGGCAAGGTTTTGCACAATGGCGAAATTTATCAAGGTATTCATAAGCCGATAATTTCGGAAGAAATTTTTGCCCTTGCTCAAAAAATTCATAAGGAAAAACGGAAAAATTTTAGAGTGTACAAAAACTTCCTGTTCGGCGGACTTATAAAATGCGAGGAGTGCGGCTCAAATATGACTTCTTGTTTTACCAACAAATATATCGCTGGAAAATTAAACCGATATTATTACTATCGTTGCACCGCCACGATGAAGCAAGATTGGCAGGCGTGTTCGGTAAAACAAGTGTCCGCCGAACGATTGGAAGATTTTTGTTTGGAAAATTTAGAGCGCATTTCGGTTGATAAAAACTATGTTGAAAATCTTGTTTTTCGCCTAAACAACGACGAACAAGCGGGACACCGCGCTGGATACGAACTAACGGACGGATGCTCTAAATTTTCCACCGAAAGCATTTCGGACACTCTAAAATTTTTCCTTGCCGGACTCAAAACCACCAAAGGAATTGAAAGAAATCTTTTGGCAAAAAAATTTCTTTCAAACATTTTTTACTCGCCCGAAAGCATTAAAATCCGCTTCATTTTGCGCCAGAGCGGCGGCGAAGCCGCCGCCAAAGCGAGCCCAGCCCCGCTTGTGGCGGGGCTGGGCGAGCGAACGCTTTCGTTTCAAAATTCAGAGTTCGTATCGTCAAAAATTGCTGCGGGGCCTGGACTCGAACCAGGATCTTCAGATTCAGAGTCTGACGAGACTACCATTGCTCCACCCCGCAACTCTACCGACAAATTAAACCCATTCTACAACATAAACCGCCGTTTTTCAACGGTGGAAGGAGGGTGTTATATTGACTCCCGGCAAGAATATGTTATTGTGTTGATACGGAGGTAGTTTCTTATGCTGTATGTTGGGTTTAACCCTCGCGAAATCACGGCCTACGACTTCATCGGCGATTTCAAGAAATGGCCCTTTGGCGTAATAGACAAAGAGAAGGTTAAGGAGTTGCTTGGTGCAAGGTACGTCTCGTGTTGCACCAAAGAACAGGGACCGATTCTTGACATCATCGAACGACGGCTCGGAATCCACATTGACATTCCATTCACGCCTGACCGCCATCGGCTCAAGAAGAACGACAGGGTACTCATCATTGTAGTAGCCAATCTTCGCAAACTCAGTGCGTATGAGAGATACACCCTTCAAGAAATGACGAAGGCGCGTATCTTCTTCCGGATCTACCGAGTCACTTCCTGACACCGCCCCCTTCCCCCTTCCTCCTTCCGGCGGACAATAAGTTCGCCGGTTTATTTTTTACACTTTCAAAAATCTTCGGATGGCAATCCAGCTAGAGATTATACCTAGGGCGATGCCGAGGGCGAAGATGAGAGGCACAAACTGGAGAACGTTGGTAACAAAGTAGCCAATAAGACTGATACCGGGGATAAGAACGCCAACTTTGGATGATACAAACCAAAGAGCGGGATAAAAAACAACAATAGCAATCACGGCGGCAAAGATGCCATATAATCCCCCTTCGATCAGATATGGAGCTTTGATATGCCAATTGGAACCGCCGACCAGACGCATAATTTCGATTTCGTTCTTTTGATTATAGATGGTTAAGCGAATGGTATTAAAAGTAACCATGATGGCAATGAAAGCTAGGATGAGCGTGACGACGAGGCCCCAGTTGCCGACTCCGCGGGAAATACTCTGGACCCGATTAATGACGGCCTCATTTTCATAAAAATTAATCTTATCAACAACGGGCCGAAATTTGTTACCCTCAAGAAACGTGACGATCGAGGCGTATTGGGTAGAGTCTTTAGCTTTAATATTAAGCGACGATTGCAAAGGATTATCGGCTAGTTCGGCCAACGACTGTTGAATTAAAGCGTCACCGGCATGTTTGGCCTTGAAATCGGCCAGAGCTTTTTCTTTAGAAATATACGTTACCCGCGCCACGGCCGATTGGGATTCAAGATCCTGCTTGACCGCCAGCACCTGATCTTCGGAAGCGTCATTTTTAAAATAGACACTGACATCAACTTTATTTTCCAAACCAGAGACGATTTGACCCGAAACATAATTCAAAACCATCAAACCGGAAAACAAAAGCAAAACCAAAACCATCACGCCGGTCGTGCCAAAACTCAAATAGCTATTGCGCTTAAAATTCAGCCAACCCGTTCGAAAAATTCGTTTAAAAGCTTTTCTCACAGCAACTTATTGCCTACGACCTACGACCTACAACATCTGAATTTCTAATTTCTTCGTTGTTGGTTGTGAGTTGTCGGTTGTTGGTTAAATAATGTATTTCCCCTGCTCGATTTGGTCGCGAACGACTCTACCCTTTTCCATACTGATGACGCGTCGGCCAACTATATTCACGATTTCGCGGTTGTGCGTCGCCAAAATGACGGTCGTCCCAAATTCATTAATCTTCATCAATAATTTTACCACATCGTACCCGTTGAGCATATCGAGATTACCAGTCGGTTCATCGGCCAAAAGAATCCGGGGGCGATGAATAAGAGCCCGAGCGATGGCCAGACGCTGTTTTTCGCCGCCGGACAACTGGTGCGGAAAGTTTTTGGCCTTATCGGCTAGACCGACGATATTTAAAACCTTGGGCACATCCTCGTTAATTTCTTCCGGTTCGGCACCGGAAACTTCGAGAGCAAAGGCGACATTTTCAAAAGCATTTTTGCGGGAAAGCAATTTAAAATCCTGAAAGATCGTGCCAATCTTGCGTCGAAGCAGAGGCACTTCCGCGTGAGAAAGATCGGCGATATTAATACCGTCAATAAGAATCTCCCCCTTGCTGGGAGTTAACTCCCTCGTCATCAATCCTAAAAGCGTTGACTTGCCCGCTCCCGAAGGCCCGACCAGCGAAACAAATTCACCGTCCTTAATTTCCAAATTAACATTATCCAGTGCTAAAAAATCATCATAAATTGTAGAAATATCCTTAAGTTCAATCATGGGCTAATTTTAGAATCAAGAACCAACCCTTTCGCCCCAGACCCATGGAACCAGTCCCGTCGGTTCCCCCGCTTCGCGGGTCCCCTTCCGCTACTGGGGCTTAAGGGTTAGTTCTCGATTCTGATTCTATGAATTTATCCAAATCGCCATTCAAAACTTTGTCCGGTTGGCTTGATTTTACGCCCGTCCGATGATCTTTGACCATCTGATACGGATTCAAGACATACGATCTAATCTGACTGCCCCATTCAATCGCCACTTGGGGTTTTAATTGCGAAAGTTCTTGAGCTTTTTCGGCTTCCATTTTTTGAGCCAAGCGCGAGGTCAGCACTAGCATTGCTTTTTCTTTATTCTGGGCTTGGGACCGTTCGGACTGAACCGCCACCGCCAGGCCCGTTGGAAGATGAGTAATCCGCACCGCCGTCTCCAGTTTATTGACATTCTGACCGCCCGGCCCCGAGGACCGATACGTATCCACTCGCAAATCGTTAGGATTGATTTGAAAATGCTTCGCGATAATCTCGGGCATGAACTCCACCAAGGCGAACGACGTATGGCGCAAGTCTTTGGCTGAATATGGTGAAATCCGCACCAACCGATGAACCCCGCTCTCTCGCCGAAGCGTTTCGTAGCAATTGGATCCTGATATTTCCACGACGGCATTCTTGGTGCCTTCCTGTTCGCCGAACGATTGACTCAACACCACAAAACCCCAGCCCTGATCGGCCGAGTATTTGCGATACATATTAAGCAACATCGACGCCCAGTCTTGAGCATCCGCGCCGCCGGCCCCTGAATAGATATATAAAAGAGCCTTGTTGTGCTCATATTCTAACATTTACCAGGTATGTGAATTACCAATTTTAGTACTCGACCGCCAGGTCGTTGGTAATTCTACTACCTGGCTCTTTCATTATACCTCTTAAGTATCTTTTTTCAATTGAGAACTAACACTGGAGCCGCCTCTCAGATTTGCACTGAGGATCTTCGCATTACGAATGCGCTGCTCTAACTAGCTGAGCTAAGGCGGCATATAACCTCGTTATTCTACCAGATTTTGATGATTAGTAAATTAATGAGCGAAACAGTATGTGACGTTAGAACCTATTGGCAAAGGCTAAATCCAAGTTTTTCTTTTATAATTCCGATATTCCTCTCCTAGTTTTTCTAGTAAATAACCACTCTCAACTCTCATTCGATAAAAAAAATACACAATAATTAATATGCCTAACACTGAAAACCAATATTTTGGATAAAGAATAATTAAGCCAGTCAGAGTTAGGTTAATCCCCCAATATATTGGGTGGCGAATTTTTGAATATATGTCGTGTGTTACCAATTGGTTTATTTTAGGTTTTCCAAAACCCATACTCCAATTTTTAGCGAGTGTGAATCTTGCAGACCACCATACAACAAGACCCGCGATATTAATTGTAATACCAATAAATTTTAATAAATTATAATCTCGCAAAGCAATCCAAAAATAAATTGAAACAATTGTCAGAACCACAAGGATTGAATGTCCCAAACGAAATCTCTTGATCAAAGATTCTATTTTTTCTCGTGTCATATTTTTGAGCGGAATACGAGAATCGGACTCGTGTCTGTTGCTTGGGAAGCAACCGTACTGCCATTGTACTAATTCCGCATTTTACCAAGCCGACGCTTCGGTCGGCTCCCCGATTGAAACGTCGGGGCTATACGAATTCCGCAGATTTAATTTTATGATATATCAAAGAATCATAAAAAATCTTAATTGTTTTACTTTGATAAATCATAGTATCAAAGTGTTTGATTTTTGAAAATTTTGATCTAGTATCCCAGCAAATAGTACCACCATTTTTTCCAATTGGGCATTTCGGCGAGCTGGGTTTTAAATTCTTGAGAGGATGAGGCAATCTTTACGCTCGTGTCTTTATAGACAAAGGCCACCTGCTCGTCCGCCAGTTTGTAATTTAACTTGAGCCGAGCTTGCCGTTCCAAATAAGCATCGCTCGCGAAATAGGCCGACGAACTGGCTAAAAATTGATTGCTACGTTCAAGGTCGGCTACCCGAGATTCTAACTCCTTCACTTGAGAATCCGTTTCCGCCCGTTGATCTTTAATCTGCCAACTTCGATATCCCAACCACACTAAAAGCGCCAGAAGACCGATAGTTATAATTTTACTCTGAAGGAGGGGCATGGAAATTACAGAAAAAGTTTGATATTATACCTGCATATGTGGATGAATCACCGCTTTATTAAATACTTCTGGATGATTGTCGCCGTCCTTGTCATCCTTGGCATGGTCGTCATGCTCGCCGCTCCTCTATTCTAAGTTACTTCAGTAAATCGCTCAACCCACCCCATTTTTCTCCCTGGTCCTCGACGGCGTCATCCTCCTCAAGAATAGCTCTGATAGATTAAACCAATAATCACAGGTAACCCTCGCTTGCCTCCAAAGCTTCGCTTTGGCGCTCGACCTATGATTATTGGAATCTATCAGGCCATCTCGCATCAGATGCCTTGTCTGCGGAGTGAGAAAAATGGGATGGGTTTCCGCTTGACTTAAAATTTGAGGAGCGAGGCCTTGTCACTTTTTTCTCAATCTGCACAATTGGTCGCTAGTTCAGTGTTTTTGACGCTATTTTTCTGGGTACCAGTCCGAGGATGTCGGGAACCCCGACGGTACCGTCGGGGCATGGCCCGACAGGAGTGGCTTCGGCTGGTCAGAAAAATTAGGAGAAAACACTAGAACTAGCCCAAGCGGAAGCCCGAAGAAAAAAGTGACAAGGCCTCACGACTAGCGTTTCAACATCTTCAAGAAGACATCCTGCGGGAGATTGACTCGTCCGGTTTCTTTCATGCGGGCTTTGCCCTCTTTTTGTTTTTTCCATAATTTCTGGCGGCGCGTGATATCGCCGCCGTACATATGCTGGGTCACGTCTTTACGATGTCCCCGAATCGATTCACTGGCGATAATCTTCCCCCCGATAGCCGCTTGAAGCGAAACTTCAAACATTTGGGGCGGAACAATTTTTTTTAATTTTTCCACCATCGCCCGGCCTTCCAGATAAGCTTTCTCCCGCGGAACAATGCGCGAAAACGGTTCGACCAGTTCAGTGGCAATAAGAACATCCAGCCGGACCAAATCATATTTAGCCATGCCTTTCGGCTCATAGCTCATCGAGGCGTAGCCCGATGAAATACTCTTTAATTTATCGTAAAAATCGGTCACGATTTCGGAAAGAGGCATATCATATTTAAGCAGAGCGGTTTCTTTGCCGATATATTCCGTGGCTTGATAAGTGTTGCGATAAGTCACGACCAGCTCCATGACACTGCCGAGATACGAGACAGGCGTAAGAATTTCCAGAGCCACGATCGGTTCGGAAACCGATTCCACTCTTGTTGGATCGGGCAACATTGCCGCCGAACGGATTCTAATTTCTTCACCAGATTTAAGTTTCACGCCATACTCAACTGACGGCGTGGAAATTATTAAATTTAAATTAAATTCCCGATGCAACCGTTCGGAGATAATCTCGACATGGAGCATTCCCAAAAATCCAACCCGAAATCCTCGTCCCAATCCAGCCGAGGCTTCCGGCTCAAACGTCAGCGAAGCATCGGTTAATTTAAGCTTAGACAAAGCATCCTTTAGAAAATTATACTGCTCGCCTTCTTTGGGAAAAAAACTGGCAAAAACCATAGGTCGAGGTTCTTTGTAGCCTTCAAGAGGAACAAATTTTGAATTGCGGATTGGGGATTGCGGATGGTCTGTTTGAGTTCGTAATTCGTAATTTGTAATTGGATAATTAGTTACGGTATCACCAACTCGAATCTGGCCGGGATCTTTCAAACCCGTGGCAATATATCCAATCTCCCCCGCCTCAAGAGACGGTGAAGGCACAAATCCGGGAGAAAAATATCCCACTTCCAAAACTTCAGCTTTCGCTCGCGCGGCATAGGCTATAATCGGCATTGTCTGCTTCAGTGAACCGCCAAACACCCGCACAAACGCAATCACGCCTTTGTAAACATCAAATGTCGAATCAAAAATAAGCGCTTTTAGTGTATTGTCGGTTGTTGGTTGTTGGTTGTTGGTTTCTTTCGGTGCCGGCACTTTTTCAATCACTCGCTGAAGAACTTGCTCGACTCCCAGACCACTTTTGGCCGAAATTTCTAAAATCTCTTCTGGTTCAATACCAAGCAGATAGGCTAATTCTTCCTTGACTTGCGCCGTACGCGCGTTTGGTAAATCTATTTTATTCAAAACCGGAATGATGACTAACTTTTGGGCTTGGGCTAAATGTAAATTTGCAAGCGTTTGAGCTTGCACGCCTTTAGAGGCATCCACTAAAAGAATCGCCCCTTCTACCGCGGCGAGAGAACGAGACACTTCATAGGTAAAATCCACGTGCCCGGGGGTATCTATCAGATTCAACTGATACTCAGAATCAGTTTCTAGTTTCTGGTTTCTAGTTTCTAGTTTTTTATCTGTAAACTGTGAACTGGAAACTGGAAACTTGTAGTGCATCCGCACCGGCTGGAGTTTGATGGTAATGCCCCGTTCTCGTTCTAAATCCATGGTATCTAAATACTGTTCGTGCATTTTTCTTTTTTCCACCGTCCCCGTCAATTCTAAAAACCGATCCGCGAGGGTCGATTTACCCGAGTCGATATGCGCAATTATGCAAAAATTCCTAATATTGTTCATAAAAGATATAAGAGGGGGCCAGTCGGCCCCTATGGCTATTCCCCGAAAGGCAATCCATTTAAAGGCAGATCGCCACTAAGTTTAGTTGCTTTCTGATTACACTGAGTGCAGCGCACGACATGATCTGATATTTGATTAAACTGTTCATCTGACATGCCGGTCGAAGAAAAATTTGAACTTTGCTCAATCTCTTCGGCCTTTTTCCTAAGTTGAACTATTTGATTTTGCTCATCCACATTTAGTGTTCTGTGAGACTCTAGAAAAGATTCGATATACGAAGCCTTTGCTTTTAGCGATTCTGCGACAAATTTGGACATATATGAAGGTTTGATGTGGCCTTCGTGATCGAAAACCGCCTCTGGATTTCGTGGAATATCTAAGAGGTCTGTTATATGTCGAAAACGGGACGGTTGTTCGGGGTGTTTAGCCATTCGCAAAATATACTTTAAAAACTGGTTTTTGTACACCCGGTAGTAGATTTTTAAAATGCGCTCATTGCTATGAGCGCTAAGCCGAAGGCAGTTTAAAAATTCACTACCGGGTAAATCGTTTAAAGAAAGCCCAGAGGAGGAAGAAATTAACATTCCCGGCGATGGCAAAGGCCAAGGCCAGACCCCGCACGTCCCAATGGAAATAAAAGGTGAAAAGAGAGGCCAAGCCCAAATTAACCGCAATGGAGATTATGGAAATAATAACGGGAATTTTAGTATTATGGAGCGCATAGAACGCTCGAGATAGAATTGGAATTAGACTTTGGGCCGTTACGCCCAGCATATATAAACTCAAAATGCCGGCGGTGATGGTAATACTTTGGCCGTGGAATAATCCCACACCAAACAATATCCGAATTACCCACTCACTCAAGAAAAACAGAGCTACCGCGCCCAAGGTCACAATCAGGGCAGTGCCCTTCAGCGCTGAACTTAATTTTTTATGAAATTCTTCTTTTTCGTCACCGGAAGCATGAAATGACAATCGAGGAAATACCGCCACCGCCGCCGAAATACCCACGACCGAAATGGGTACGAACTGGAGATTGTTGGCAAAATTGAGCATGGCAATACTCCCCGCTCCCAGCATCGAAGCCAGAGCATTAATCACCGTTGAATCAATGCTGTACGCGCCCAACCCAATGGTGCGCGGAATCATTAGTTTCAGAATCGAACGGAAGTTTGTGTCTGAAAAATCAAATATCGGACCAAATCTAAACCCGGCCCGCCAAGCGGCAATCAGTTGAATGCTTAAATGCATCAATGCGCCAAGAATTACGCCCAACCCTAATCCCAAAACATCTTGATAGCTCTGCGCTCGCACAATCGGCACGAAATAAATCGCTCCGATGATAATACCGACGTTATAAAGAATCGGCGCGATAGCGAATGCCCAGAACCGTTCCAGCGCTTGTAGGGTCGAACCAATAATCGTGCTGACCGAAAAAATGATGGGACTTAATAACATCAAACGCATCAACTGAATCACCGATTCTTGGTCCGCTCCCGAAAAACCGGGCGCCACCAACACGGCCAACGGTCGAATAAATAAAATCATCACCCCGCAGGCGACGATGACCGCCGTAAACGCGATATTCAAAAAATTGCGTGAAATATCCCACGCTTTTTTCTCGTCCGTTCGATAGTGCTGAATAAAGATGGGAATAAACGCCGACGAAACCGCGCCCAAAATAAACAAATTAAAAATCAGGTCCGGTATTTTAAACGCGCTGTAATAGATATCCAGCGTCCGCGAAGCCCCAAATTCCGACGCAAAGACTCTGTCCCGCAACAATCCCGCCGCCGACGCCAAAAAACTAAAAACACCGAGAATGACACTTGACCGAAAAATTTTAGACTTAAACATTAATTTGAGTATAGCAAAAGCTCCGTAATTGCCAATTTTCTCAAGGATTTCTCTTGGGCTATTTCTATCTCTTTGTCTTCATTTCTTTGACCGCCCGGAGTTACCTCCGCCAGGCCATGCGGCCTCACTTCGTTCGCCCGTTCCTGGCACCTCCGGCTCGGTACCCAAAGAAATATCGCCAAAGAGAATGAAATAGTATCCAATCGTCATATTGAGAAAATTAGCAATTACTGCGCTTTTTATTATCAGAAATTTTAAACATCGGCGCGACTTACTTGGAGAGGCACAAACTCGCTCCGTTTTTTTAAAAGAAGACAAAGATGCCCATTGTACAATGGGCATCTTTGTGGGTCTTTGTAATTTAAAAACCCGTCTTTCGACGGGTGGCGGAGGGAGTTGTCCCTCTGCCTTGTGCTGCTTTGCGTTGCGAGGACCTAATCCGGCATCATTGCCGCCCGCTGGACAACCACCTCCAGACTACCAAAACTCACTGTTCGGCACAGAAAACCAATGACCTGTTCCAGCGTTTTTTTGGACTCCTTGTGATAATCCGCCGGAAGGATCTCTTTCAACCCTCCGCGAGCAGCCCAGAAACCGAGCAACAGCCACAACTCCCAATACTTGCCGTCGTTGCCACGACGAGAACGCAGGCATTCAAGAATATATCACCAAAACACAAAAACTGTCAATTATGCTTAGAAATGCTCCAAGAGGAAGCCGTGAGGAAATGTCAGAGTCGAGCGACCTATTTGAAATTCACTTTCACTGTCAGGTCGTTTTTCAGCGGAGCGGAATAGCTGTAGGTCGAACCGGATTGAACAAGGAGCGGAGCGGAAGCTTCAGGTGTGAGGCCGTCGGGTTTCTGCATTGAAAAACTGAAATCTTTTATCTTCAAGGCGGGCTGTTTTTGGATGTAGAGCGAGTATGATTTATTGGTCAGAGCTTTTGGAACCTTATACTGAACCGTGACCGTTTTTGATTTGCCGGCATCGGTGATGAGCCAGAAACCGAATTCAGTTTTGCCCGATTCTTTGTAGGTCGTCACGCCGGCTTGCCCTGAACTCGTTGAAGGGTCGCTTGAATTTTCAAATTTGACTAGATTATCGTCGCGAACAAAGCTCTTGTCTTGGGCGTAATTTATAAGCGGAGCGAAGTTTGGTTGGTCGTTACCAGCAACAGAAATCAATTCCGCGCCATCGGGAACGAGAACACGAACATAGGCCGGATTTTGCTTGTTATAAAACCCGAATTTCTCTCCCCCACCATTATGCTGACGGGTAATTGTGAGCGTGTGAATGGCATCATTGTTTTCAAATTTAGTATCTACCGCTAACAATGTATCGGTTACGGCGTCGGTCTTTGAGCCCTTGATATTGCTGATCGTCACCATTAAATAATCGGCGTCGCCCTGATGAACCTGCCCCCCAAAACCTTTGTCGGTTACGAAACTTTCGAGAGATAAGTTGTCAAAACTCATCAGAACATCGCGCTGATTCATGCTCAAAATAAGAGTGTTGAAAATCGCGAGCCATTTGTCCGAACCGGCGGTGTAAATTTTATTCATCAGTAACGGCGCGAAATCTTTGAGAATCTGTTTCGGTTGGGTCCGATTTGGTCCATATTCGACCTGACTCTGAATGGTCGTTAAAACATTTTTTGAATCAAGCGTCAGTTTGTAATCCGGCATCTCAATCGGGCCCACAATGGCAAGAATTTTTTGAATCATCTCGGGATTGATCACAATCACGCCATTAACGTTTTGCCCCGATTCCTTCTTATAAAACTTTTCAATGTTGCGGGCCGAAGTTGGAAAATCAACATACCAGTTGGCGTCCCGCATCCCCCAATTCGGAGTAATATGCTGCATTTGAAGCGGTGGAATAATATTTTCTTTGATCTGGCCGTCAAGATTATAGACATCATCCACAAAAAGATTATCCATCTTGCCATTGATAAATGAGACAACGCCATAGGTTCCCGGAAATCCGCCTGTTGGTCGAAGCTCGGAAGTGTTTTGAAACATCACCAAATATTTGGCCTTGCCGTTATTGATAAGATTTTCAAAAAACTTAGCATAATCAACACTCATATTCACGCCCGCCTCGAGTTCGGGTAACTTTGATTTTAAATCGGTAAAGCCCGCCTGTTTATCAGCCGGAATAATACTGCCGTCAATATCAGCCATGAGAGCGCTAGCTTGGACAATCTGTTGCTGGGAAGCCAGTAGGGCTTTTTTTAAAGCGCTGACGATGGGCCCAACTCCGACGCCTTGGTCGGAGAGTCGACCGGAAGCGTCGGCTTTGGTTCCAATGAAATCAGATAACGCTCCGGTCTTGGAGACCGCGTCAAGAGCGGTCGTCATCGAAGTCCCCGCCGCCGAAAGTAACTGACCAACTTGGACCAGATTTTTAGCCGACTTAAGCGTACCTCCCCCGGGAAGAGCCGAAAGAATATCAGTGATGCTCGCGCCAAAAACATTTAAACTATCGCCGGCCTTGGAAAAATTAGCATAGGCCGAAAAAAAATCTTGCGAAGCATTTTTGAAATCAAGAGCTTTTAAACCGTCTTGAGCGGTCTGAAGATTGGTCACCGCCGCCGTACTTTGCTCAACAACTTGACGTTTCAAATGAAGGCCATAGCCAATAATAATTGCCAGCCCGATGATAATAACCGCGACGGCGACAAAATAACGTTTAGAAACTTTAAACTTTGGAAAAGATTTCTTTTTGGTGATCAGCTGAATTGATGGGATGGCAAAAAGCGACCGCACGTCAGTCTCGGCCGATTGAGAAAGTTTGTTGGGTCCAAAAGCTAGTATTGGTTCAACTTTGATATTAGAGTCGTCTCCTTCCGCAAACGGGGTATATTCTTCATGGGCAATAGTCGTCGCGGAATGATGAATATCGGAAATAAGCGGTGCATATAAGCCCCCGATGTCTTGGTCGGGGCAAGCAGGTTCCGGCGCGAAAATTGATGACGGATGGTTCCGAATAATTCGATACCGCGGCTTTGCCCGCTTAAGTTTTCCTTCAGAAAATTTTGGCGGGTTACCGCCGATTTTCGCCAACTCGATCCCAAGATCAAGATCGTGACCCATAAGCTCCTCGAATTGTTCCTTAATATCTTGCTGGGACGGCAAACCAATGACCGGCGGCAGTGTTTCCGTCGACGGGACAGACAACGAAGTGAATTTTTCTTCCTCCGACGCTTTGGTTCCCGGAGTGGGTATCCCAACACTCCTTGGAAACTCTGTCGGAGCCCCGACACTTTGTCGTTGGGGTTGACTCTCCCGAACAAACTTCTGCTTTTTAGGTCTAAAAGAAGCTAGATTAACGGTTGGCTGAACGGCGCCAATTTTTTGAACATCAACAGAACCGGATTCATCGACCGGCTTTACATCAAACATGGCTTGCCCGACCCCACTATTTTTACTGCCTAGCATAGTCTAATTATACCCCTATAAGACGAACGAGACCTGTGGATTGATCCCGTTAGAAGTCTAGCTCGCGCCCAGGGCACGAGTCCAAAGGACCTTGGCTAGGCTACTTCTAACGGGATGTATTCCTTACATTTTCAAAAGAATGTCGAGCGTTCGGCGAGCAGCGTTTTCCCACGTAAATTTTGCGGCTTGGACGAGGCCTTTTTTAATCATTCGACTCCGAGTCGCTGGTTCAGACAAGACAATCTCAAGAGCCTCGGCTATTTCAGAAATATCGTATGGGTTTATCAAAAGACCCGCCTCGCCAACCACTTCGGGCAGTGAAGAATTAGCCGAAGCAACCACTGGCACCCCGCAAGCCATTGCTTCAAGAGCCGGAAACCCAAAACCTTCAAAAAAAGAAGGGCAAACACACACAGTCGCCAGACTATAATACGAGGCTAAATCACCGCCAACATGACCGGAGTATCGAATATGAGATCGATATGGCGACTTTTTAATTTCTTCAAAAATATCTCGAAATTGCCAGCCTTCTTTCCCTATAAGCGCCAGCCCGACATCCTCGTACCCAACTTGTGCCTTTAAAATATTAAAGGCCCGCACTAATCCAATAATGTTTTTGCGGGGTTCGAGCGTGCCAACATGCAAAATAAATCGTTTTGGAAGACTGTGTGTTTTTTTGAACTCAAAAAGTGCTTCCTCTGTCGGGCGAGTCATGGCCGTACCCGAATGAACCACGGAAATATTGGCCGGATCAATCTGATAATAGTCAATAAGATCAGCTTTAGTCGATTCGGAAACGGCAATGATTTGATTAGAAAACCGAGCTTGACGAGCCGGATCCATCTCAACCGTGTGCCACCAGCGTTTCCGCCAGGTAAAAAACTCGGGGAAACGAAGATAGGAAAGGTCATGAAAGGTTGTAACCCGCCGACACGATTTTGATAATGGCGCCAAGAAAAAATGAGGCGAAAAAAACACATCCACTCCGCCCAGAAGCCTGTCAATGAACGGATAATCAAAAACGCTTCCCGCCAAAAACAAAAGATTATTGGGAATTCGATATTCAATTAATTGAACGTTCGGTGCGTGCATCCAAGGTCGGTCCGGCGCTGGCCCGCGGAAAGAAGAGAAGAACAGTTTAAACTGATGATCAGGCGCCAACGCGACCAGATGCGCCAAAATCTGTTCGGTATATTCTTGAACGCCGGTCCGAAGACCAGCCATGGGACGAATATCGACGCCAATAATCATGAAATAAAAGTTTAAATATTTAAATATTTAAATATGTTTTTTCTAAAAACGTCGGTACTGAATTTTTCGGCTTGGACTCGGCACCGAATCGGCGAAAACTTATAACCGTCAAATTTTTTGACCGCTTCGATAATGGCTTCGGGAGTTTGGGTCTCAAAAAATATCCCCGTTTCATTTTCAATAATCGTCTCTTCCGCTCCCCCGCCCCGATAAGCAATCACGGGCCGGCCCGAAGCCATGGCTTCTAATGGCACAATTCCGAAATCTTCTTCCTGCGGAAAAACAAGAGCTTTCGTTCCGCGATAATATCGTCCAAGCTCGTCATCACTTACTTGATCTAAAAATTCGATATTGGCATGAGCCAACTTTTTTAATCGTTTAATTTCTGGCCCCGCGCCAATAATTTTTAGCGGCAATCTTAATTCATTGAACGCCTTAATCGCCACGTCAAATTTTTTATAGGAAACCAATCGGCCGACCATGAGAAAATAAGGTTCAAATTTTAAATTTGAAATTGGAAATTTTGATATATCCACCGGTGGATATATCAACCGAGAGGGCTGCCGATAATATTTTTGAATTCGCTGACCCACAAAATCCGAGATCCGCCAGAATTCATCGACCCGATCGGCGGCCGAATGGTCCCACATCCGCAGATATGAAATAAGGGGCTGGCTCGCAAACCTAATCAAGAATGGAAAACCAAAATCTTTGCCAAACTTCTGGCTGTTGTCCCACAGAAATCTAGGCGGAGTGAGACAATAACAAATATGCCGGGTGGCCGGTTTGGTAATAATGCCCTTCGCGAACGAGGCCGAAATAGAAATGACAACGTCAAAAACGGAAAAATCAAACTGCTCAATCGCCAGAGGCATCAGCAACGGATACCATTCATGGTGTTTGACCGCTCCGGGAAATTTCTGAAGAAAGGAAGTGTTCACCACTCGACCTTTGAACAATCCCCGGGTTGCTTTTTCGTCATAGAGTAAAGTATAAATCGGCGCGGTCGGAAACATTTCCGCCAGCACGGCCAAAGTTCGCTCGGCGCCGCCGAACTGGTTAAGATATTCGTGAACAAAAGCAATACGCATTGGCTTAATCTAGCATCTTAAATCTAAAATCTCAAATCTTATTCAAAAGATTTTATTTTTTAGTTTTTATATTTGAGATTTTTTACACCGCCGAGTGATCGCGCAGCATCTTGAAGATGGTGCGGAAGATGATTTTGAAATCCATGGTCATCGACCAATTCTCGATATAGAAGCTGTCGAGCGTGACTTCTTCATCAAAAGACAGATCGGAACTGCCGGAAACTTGAGCCAAACCTGTCGCGCCGGCTTTAATCGCCAAAACTTTCTTGTGGTGCTTCTGATACCGGGCGACTTCATCGGGCTGATGCGGACGCGGACCAACCAAAGACATGTCCCCTCTTAGTACGTTTATAAATTGAGCCAGTTCATCCAGTCGATATTTTCTGATAACCTTGCCGACTCGCGTAATCCGCGGATCATTTTTTATTTTAAACAAGGGACCGTCTTGCCGTTCATTCAGTTCAGACAAAGACGCTTTTAACGACTCGGCTCCGCCATCCGGATCATAAGCAATCATTCCGCGGAATTTATATAAAATAAATCGCTTACTCTTACTTATTCTCGGTAAACGCGCGAATACCGGACCGGGAGTATCAAGTTTAATCGCGACGGCAATTACCAGAAAAACTGGCGAGAATATGACCAGTCCCACTGTCGCTCCGACCAGATCAACCATTCGTTTGAACACTTTGCCCCAACCGTCGAGAAGGGTGCGTTTTAATTCAATCACGGGCACCGTCCCGATAGTATCGACGTCAAGATGTTTTGTAAGCGTTTGATATAAATTAGGAACAAACTTAAAAACAATGTGATGCTCGTGGCAAAAATCAACCAAGTCAACGATCGTTCCATCGGCGTAATGAGGCGTAATTAAAAGCACCTCATCGACAGTATCGCCAAGTCCAGCGAGAGCTTCCAGTTGCGGTGTTTCCCAATGGGCGATAATCCGATAACCCGTGTCTAGGTGTTGGGTCAGTTGTTCTTTTAACCCTTGCGCGACAGCATCGTTGCCAATCAAAACCACCCGCTGAATGCCGAAATTGTAGCGGGTCACGGCCACATGCTGGAAATAACGAACCAAGAGCCGGCCAATTGCGACAAATAGCATCGCCAGAATCCAGGCGCCCAGCACCAGAAATCGAGAATTAAATAAAGCCTGCCGTAAAAAGATAAAAATAATGACGAGCATGATGCCGGCCGAAGAAGCGACAATGACCTTGAGAAATTCCTCGGCCTTGCCGATTCGAATTTTCATTGAGTACAATCCGGAAATGGCATAAGCGCCGATAAAAACCAGAGCCACTATTATTACTAACGACATATAGCTGAACAAGGGCAAGTTGAGTTGAAAATAAACGGGTCGGAGACTGGCCAAGACTTGAGTCCGAAGCAGATACGCCGCCAGTCCGGCCAACAGAAGCATTCCAAAATCAACGGGCAAACGGACAACATTAAAAAATAGATCGGCTTTTTTCATCCCGTACGAAGTAGCCCCGCCGAGGTCCTTTGGACTCGCGTCTTTGGCGCGAGCGTGACTTCGTACGGGATTCATTTGACGTATCTAACTTTATCATGTCCCGTGGTATTTTTCAAATAAATTGCCCCGGGAGAGCAAGCTCTCTCGGGGCCGGACTTCACAGTGCGCCACTCCAGCGTAGGAGCGACTTCGCGTATTTAGAACCTCGCGATACGCCTCGGCAGTTAGTCTGCCGTCAGGGCGAGTTAAGCTCCCCCTGAATATTCCTCGTCGCCTATATTCTAAATTATTAGGGTCTAAACGTCAACCCCCGCCTTTTAGGCGGGGGTTGACCAGTATGTAATAAGCCGGGTTCTGTATTTCGACAATCATTTATCTAGGCTGACGATTACTCGTCGGCTCAAGCGATCTACTTTTATCCGGCACTTTCTAAGATTTTCCAGAAAGTGCCGGGTTTGATCTTGCACTCCAGTAAGGATTTGGCCGTTTCACCTCCAATCTTGTATCCCCGATTGGAACTAAGCTATGACCTTTGATAAATCAATGATCTGGGTTTAGCCCGCCCTTGCTTTCGCTTGGGCCGTCTCTGTTCGCACCTCTTGCATCACTGCAGATGGGAATTACCCACTACCGTTTTATCTTCGGCCTGCGCCCAAGATAGTGCCCGGACTTTCCTCCCCGATTGTAACATCGGAGTAATTGCCTGCATACTGATTTGGCTATCATACACCTCTTTAGTTAATTTTTCAATATCGTGTATAGGGCCACCTCCAA
>ERZ1292625.34-Hain-H41-01um-R1-34-length-223845-cov-12_pt3 | contig 18495 bp, 20 predicted proteins | sample MGYA00564400_ERZ1292625 | MGnify/ENA primary metagenome ERZ1292625 (study PRJEB36523, sample SAMEA6512639) | groundwater metagenome | collected 2019-01-08 | study: AquaDiva: Metagenomics assemblies of 32 groundwater samples
ATGAAGGTAAAATCATCAGTTGAAAAGCGTTGTAATAAGTGCAAAATCGTCCGCCGCAATGGACGATTACGTGTCGTGTGTTCAAATCCACGCCACAAACAGCGACAGGGCTAACCCAAAGGGCTTTTAGCTTCTAGGACTTAGAAGCTGCGAGCTAACACATAAAACCTATCTCTCATGCGTATTGCAGGAATCACACTCCCCGACACGAAACGAATGCCTCTTGCCTTGACGGCGGTCTATGGCATCGGCCGTTCGCGTGCCCTCTATGTTCTTGCTCGTGCGGGTGTTGATGCAGCAAAAAAGCCACCCGAACTCTCAGAAACAGAAGAAAATGCTATCCGAAAAGCACTCGAAGGCCTTGTTCTCGAAGGAGAATTGAAGCGAGAGGTGTCGGGAAACGTCAAACGGCTGAAGGACATCACCTCGTATCGAGGTATGCGTCACAGTAAACGTCTTCCTGTTCGCGGACAGCGCACAAAAACGAACTCACGAACCGTTCGTGGAAACGTACGAAAGACGATGGGTTCTGGTAAGCGTAAGGTAGATTTGAAATAATTTCATTGGAATTTGGATTTTGGATTTTAAAACCATATGGGTAAAAAACGTGTAGCACTCAAAGCAGGAAAGGAAGGTGAAGGAACCGCACAGGCGGGAGCACGTCTTGCACGCAAAAAACTTGACGAAGGACTTCTTCACGTTGAAGCAACTTACAACAACACGCGCGTTTCTCTCTCTGACAAAGACGGAGGTGTCATCGTTTGGTCTTCAAGCGGTGCACTTGGTTTCAAGGGAGCGAAGAAGGGAACACCATTTGCTGCGGCGAAAGTAGGCGAACACGTCGGAGATCAAGGAAAACTCATCGGCATTCGTGAAGTCGGCATCATCGTCAAAGGTGTTGGTGCGGGACGAGAATCAGCAATCCGATCATTTGTTGCAAAAAGCGGAGCAGGAATCTCCTTCATCGAAGACAGAACACCTGTTCCATTTAACGGTCCCCGTCCTAAAAAAGCACGTCGCGTCTAAACTTTTTATATGTTCCGTCCAAAACGATTCAAAATCGGCCGCCGCTTGGGTCCTCTGGTATATGACCAGACACAGACCGAGCGCTTTGCTCTTGCTGAAGCACGAAAGAAAAAGACCCAAACAAAGGGCAAGCACAAGCAAACAATCACCGCGTATAACCTCGCACTCAAAGATAAACAGCGCGTCCGTATGTACTACGGCATCCCTGAACGCCAATTCAAGCGCTACGTCAAAGAATCGTCTCTCAAAGTAGGAAACACCGTTGAACTTCTCTACGCCCGTCTTGAGATGCGTCTCGACAATGTCATCTACCGCATCGGACTCGGCCCAACACACCGAGGCGCACGCCAGATGGTTTCGCACGGCCACATCACAGTGAACGGTAAGAAAATCCGCGTACCATCGCACACAGTTTCTGTAGGAGATGTCATTGCAATCCGCGCAGGAAGCATCGCAAAGAAACCGTTCGTGAAGAGCGCTGATGAGAAGAAAGAGATGCGCACCGCACCATCGTGGGTTTCCTACAACGAGAAGGCGAACACGTGGGAGATAAAATCTTTGCCGAAGACAGATGCCGAGCCAAGCGTTTTCAATCTTTCAGGAGTTGTTGAATATTATTCTCGATAATTTTATTTTTTATCCACTTGTGTAAACACGATTGAGTTATGGAACACAACATTCACGGCGCATCACAGCCAAAAGTGATATCGGAGAAAGAAAATACAGGCATGTACCAAATCGACGGATTGTATCCGGGATACGGACACACGCTCGGTAACTCGCTCCGTCGCATCATCCTCTCGTCTCTTCCGGGCGCAGCGGTCACATCGGTCAAGATTGACGGCGTTTCGCACGAATTCTCGACCATCGAAGGCGTCAAAGAAGACGTTATCAACCTCCTCTTGAATCTGAAGCGGGTTCGCTTCGAGATGGTAACGGATGAGCCACAAACAGTGACGCTCTCGGCAAAAGGACCAAAGACCGTTACGGCGGCTGACCTCACTGTTCCTGGTCAGGTTCGTATTCTGACACCCAATGCACACATCGCAGAGGTTACAGGAAAAATCAATCTTTCAATCGAACTTACAATCGAGAAGGGTCTCGGCTACGTTCCGAAGGAGATGCATCACAAAGATAAAGTTGAAATCGGTGCCATCGCGCTTGATGCGGTCTTTACACCGATTCGTCGCGTAACATACGAAGTCGAGAACATGCGTGTCGGCGACCGCACTGACTTCAACCGCTTGAAAATCGCAATCGAGACAGACGGAACGCTCGAACCACGCCAGGCACTCGAACGCGCGATTACCATCATGATCGAGCAATTGAAAGCAATCGTTGGATTCGAAGAGCCCGTCATGGAAGAAGCGCCCGAGGCAATCGAAGGTGTTGATGGAGAAAAAGCAACAGGTGAAGAGCCCCAGATGCAGGAAGAATCCGTTAAAGAGTTCTTGAAGACACGCATCGAGTCACTGGGCCTTTCAACACGCACCGAACACGCTCTCGATAGCGCGAATATCCGCACCGTCGGAGGCCTTGCACGAAAGAAAGAGGAAGACCTCTTGAAAGTTGAAGGATTGGGCGACAAGGGACTTCAGGAAATCCGTCGCGCACTTGCGAACTACGGAATGACGCTTAAGTAACCAACGACCGACGACCTACAACCAACGACTACAGCCAAACCAACCCTAACAACCGACAACAAACGACCCACCACCATGCGACACCACAACGTACACAGAAAATTTGGAAGAGAAACAGACATCCGGCGCGCGTTCCTTCGCTCGCTTGCATCTGCTCTCATTCTCAAAGAGAAAATCATCACTACGTTGCCGCGCGCAAAGGAGATTCGTCCTCTTGTTGAAAAACTCGTTACCAAAGCGAAAAAAGGAGATCTTGCAGCGCGTCGTGATATCATCGCTCGGTTGGGAACGAAGGACCCTCGCGTCGCGAAGAAACTTCTTGACACTCTTGCAGCAAAATATAAAGATAGGGCCGGCGGATATCTCCGTATTACAAAAATCAGCACACGAAAGAGCGATGCGGCACCGCGAGCCGTAGTAGAGTTTGTTTAATATATGATCACCATTGACGCAAAGGACAAAAAGTTAGGACGCCTCGCAAGTGAGGTCGCGTCTCTTCTCATGGGGAAGGATGCGCCTGATTTTGCCCGCAACAAGGTGCTCGACCGAAAGGTGACCATCACGAACGCATCGAAGCTCTCTATCGACCCCGCAAAGGCCCGAGAGACCGTCTACGTGCGCTACAGTGGCTATCCAGGAGGTCTCAAGCACGAGACGATGGAACATGCGATCGCAAAGAAAGGTCACGGAGAACTCCTCAAAAGAGCCATCCGCGGCATGCTTCCAAGCAATAAACTCCGCCCCAAAATGTTAAAAAATCTCATCATCGAAGAATAAGTATGGCTACCGCACACGCTACACATCGTTATATCGAAGGAATCGGACGCCGAAAAGAAGCAATCGCACGTGTTCGTGTGACATTTGGTGGTACCAAGGGCTCGTTCATCGTGAACGAGAAACCACTCGCGGTTTATTTTCCTCTCGCTGAATACCAGCACATCGTCCAAGAAGCGCTTGTGAAGGCCGGAGAAAAACACCCCGTCGTTACCGTACAAGTGAAAGGAGGTGGCGTTCGCGCACAAGCAGAAGCGGTTCGTTTGGGAACTGCACGCGCTCTCATCGTCCACGATAAGGACCTCCGCGCGATGTTGAAGCCATTAGGATTCCTCCGCCGAGATGCACGTCGCGTTGAAAGAAAGAAATTTGGACTCAAAAAGGCGCGCAAATCTCCGCAATGGGCAAAGCGTTAGGTTGCTAGTTTTAACTCTGCTGGTTTGTTTCGGATTTCGTGTTTCGAATTTCGGCTTTTATAAAGTATGACAAAACAACCCAACAATCCCCCAGAAGACGACATTTCTTTCGTTTCAGAAGAAAACGAAGGTGATGCTCGCATAAAAGGGAAGAGCGAGAAGAAACTTCGCGAGGAACTCGCGGTCGCCCTCAAAGACCGACAAGAATATCTCGAAGGATGGCAACGTACAAAAGCGGACTTTGTTAACTTGAAGCGTAACGCTCTTGCAGATGAAGAAAGGTCTCTTACGAAAGGCGCATCAAAGGTCCTCCTCGATGTCATCACTGCACTCGATACGTTCGAGAGAGCGTTTGAAGATAAGGCGGCATGGGAGAGCGCACCGAAGAATTGGAGCGACGGCATCATGCACATCTACGCTGATCTTTTAAAAACTCTTGAGAAAAATGGTGTTGAAGTTGTGAATCCCGTTGGAGAACATTTTTCTCCGCACGAACACGAATCGGTCTCACTTGTACCAGTTGAAAACAAAAATGACGATGGCACAATTGTCGCGGTTCTTCAGAAGGGGTATCGTATGAAGGACCTTTTGCTACGTCCCGCCCGCGTTGTTGTCGGAGAATTCAAAGGGGAATAGCATTTTTACTTCACGAACGAACAAACTTAAAAACTTTTAAACTAATAAACTATGAGCAAAGTACTTGGAATCGACCTCGGAACGACAAACAGCGCAATGGCTGTAATACAAGGAGGTGAACCCACAATCATCGAGAATGCCGATGGCGCTCGTACAACACCCTCTGTTGTTGCTATCTCAAAGACAGGAGACCGCCTTGTGGGGCTTATTGCACGCCGTCAGGCCGTCACCAACCCCAAGAACACCATCTACGGCATCAAACGCTTGATGGGACACCGATTTGATGAAGAAACAGTTCAAAAAGAAAAGAAGGCCGTGCCATTTGAAATCGTAGCGGGAGGAGATGGTGGTGCGGCGGTCAAACTCAATAACACAGATCACCGCCCGGAAGAGATCTCAGCGATGATTCTCTCAAAACTCAAGGCAGATGCTGAAGCAAAACTGGGCGAGAAAATCACCGAAGCAGTCATTACCGTTCCCGCATATTTCAATGATTCGCAGAGAAAGGCAACGAAAGACGCAGGCAAAATCGCAGGCCTCGACGTAAAGCGTATCATCAACGAACCGACAGCGGCAGCGCTCGCATATGGATTCAACAAGCGAAAGAACGAGCAGATTGTTGTATTCGACTTCGGAGGAGGAACATTCGACATCTCCGTCCTTGAGGTTTCCGAAGACGTTGTTGAAGTGAAGGCAACGGGTGGAGACAGCCACCTCGGTGGACGCGACATCGACCAAAAAATCGTCGGATGGATTCTCGCTGAATTCAGGAAAGAATCAGGCATTGATATCTCAAAGGACCCCCTCGCTCTCCAGCGCCTCGATGAAGCGGCAGAAAAGGCAAAGCACGAACTCTCGAACGTTCCCGAGACAGAACTCAACCTCCCATTCATCACATCGGACTCATCGGGACCGCGTCACTTGGTCATGAAGATCTCGCGCTCGACTCTTGAAGGTCTTGCAAAGGAATACATTGACCGCGCTATTTCTATCACAAAAGACGTCATCAAGGATTCATCGTTCGCAATGAGTGATATCGATGAGATTGTTCTCGTCGGAGGACAGACACGCATGCCCGCTATCCAGGCGGCAGTCAAAGAACTCTTCGGCGGCAAAGAACCAAATCGCTCTATCAACCCTGACGAAGTTGTTGCACTTGGTGCCGCAATTCAAGCAGGAATCTTGCAAGGAGACGTTCGTGATGTTCTTTTGCTTGATGTGACGCCACTCTCGCTCGGCATTGAGACATTGGGAGGAGTTGCAACAAAACTTATCGAGAAGAACACGACAATCCCTGCAAGTAAGTCGCAAACATTCTCAACAGCATCCGACAACCAAACATCTGTTGAAATCCATGTCGTGCAAGGTGAGCGTCCCATGGCGGCTGACAACAGAACGCTCGGACGCTTCGTTCTCGAAGGTATTCCACCCGCACCACGAGGCGCGCCGCAGGTTGAAGTCACATTCGACCTCGATGCAAACGGTATTTTGACAGTGAAAGCAAAAGATAAGACGTCCGGCAAGGAACAATCCATCCGCATCGAGGGCTCAAGCGCACTCTCGGAAGCAGACATCAAACGGATGAAAGACGAAGCGGAGAAACACGCTGACGAAGACCAGAAAAAGAAAGATCTCGTTGATGTACGGAACACCGCAGAACACACGCTCGCTATTGCCGAAAAAGCGCTCACAGATGCCGGTGACAAAGTTCCTGCTGATATCAAGACCGCGGTTCAAGGTAAAATTGATGAATTAAAGAAAGTAAAAGACACTGGTGACACAGACACCGTCAAAAAAGCAAACGAAGAACTCATCGCCGAAATGCAAAAAATCGGTCCTGCAATGTCTAGCTCGGCCTCGGACGGCTCACAAAGTAACCCACAACAAACAACAGACAACCCACAACAGGGGACAGAGGGTGACCAAAAGCCCTCAGAAACCGAGCAACCCAAGGGATAGTCAGAACCCGGCGAAAAGCCGGGTTTTTGGTATATGATGTAGTCAAAAGTTAAAGAAGATCATGAGCGATTTAAACAAATACGACATAGAATTTCTAATTGAGTGCTTAAAGACGGGTAAAGAAATTCCCGCTGAATATAAGTACGCAATTTTTCCGACCAAACAAAAAGAGTACGAGCTTGTTTATTCTGGAAAAGCACGCAAAGAGGATATTTTGGCAGACAACGAGGAAGCAAAAGCTGTCCCGCTTCAAACTGAGAAAATTTTTAACGGCACAAAATACCCTCTTGCTGCAAAAAATTGGCATAATCTTTTAGTGTTCGGTGATAATCTTCAAATCCTCAAAACTTTTTATAAAGATGAAGACCCCCTCATCAAAGGAAAGGTTAAGGGTAAAGTAAAACTAATTTATATTGACCCACCCTTTGCCACAGCACAGGACTTTTCCGGCAACAAGGGACAAAAAGCGTACTCTGACAAAGCCAAAGGTGCAGAATTTGTTGAATTTTTGCGCCGCCGTTTGGTATTGATGCGCGAAATTTTAGCGGATGATGGAAGTATTTTTGTTCACCTTGATTGGAAGAAGGCACAATATCTAAAAGTTGTTATGGATGAGGTGTTTGGTGAAAATAACTTTGTAAATGAAATTATCTGGCACTACTCTGACAACTTTCAGGGAAACGTAGATGGTTTCGCAGTAAACCACAACAATATTTTTTGGTACTCAAAATCTGATATTTACACGGCAAACAAGGTGATGATCCCGCTCAATAAGACTGTTCGGCGTGATAAACGGATTTGGTCTAAGGAATTGGGGAAATTGATATCTGCACGAGATAAGGGAGGGAAGTTAATTTACGAGGATTTTACAGAGAAAAAAGCTGATGATGTTTGGGAAATTGGTCAAAGCTCTACGACGAAATCAGCAAGCCGAGAATACATTGGATATCCGACCCAGAAACCAGAGGAGTTATTGCGTCGGGTTATTTTAACAGCTTCCAGTCCAGATGATATCGTTATGGATGTTTTTGCTGGAAGTGGAACAACCCTTGCTGTTGCCGAAAAGCTTGGCCGTCGATGGATTGGGTGTGATATCGGCAAATTAGCAATTTACACAATACAGAAACGACTTTTGGAAATCCAAGAGAGTAAGAGCTTGGACAATCCAAAAAAAGATTATGCAAAAGTTGCTAAATCTTTTGGAATTGTTACTTCTGGTCTTTATGATTTAGAAAAAGTTTTTTCTCTTAAAAAAGATGAGTATATAGAGTTTGTGAAGCGACTTTTTGAAGTAGCGGAAACTAAAGTAAAGTCCATCGGTGGCGTATCGCTAGACGGAAAACGTCGAGAATTTTATGTAAAACTTTTTCCGTATTGGGAAGTACAAGAAGCAAGCGTTGATGAAAAATATCTAAACGAATTACACAAAAATCTTGGCGCAAAAATCAATGGGCGTATGTATATTATTGCCCCGGCAAACAATGTTAATTTTATTAGTGACTATCATGAAATTGACGGCACGCGCTATTACTTTTTGAAAGTGCCTTATCAAATTATTAAAGAGTTACATAAGGTGCAGTTTAAAAAACTACGTCAACCTCAAAGTAAGGGTCAGGTTAATGATCTTGATGATGCTATTGGCTTTCACTTTGTGCGTCAACCGGAAGTAAAATCGGAAGTAAAACTGACAAAAAACAAGATTGTGCTCAAAATTAAGAAATTTGAATCTGCTTACGCTCAAGACGAGACCGGAGAGAAGTTAAAAAACTTTGAGAGCTTGGCGATGGTACTTGTTGATTTGAAATATAACAGGGATCAATTTTTGATGAGTGAATACTTCTTTGCACAAGATTTGATAGGTAAAAAAGATAATGAGGAAGGCAATGAGAAACAGATTCAAAAAGAACTTGAGAACTGCAAAGAAATCACTTTAGATTTTGAGAGCAAAAAATGTGGAAAGTATATGATGACAATTTATGTTGATGTTTACGGTAACGAATTCCGAGAAATATTTAATTTGAAGTAGTTATGACAGACATCAAGATTTATAAAACACAAGATTTGGTTCTAGAGGTTAAAGAAAAATTTGATCCCACGAAGTTGAAACTCAAGCAATGGATAGATTTCATTGATGTGCTTTGTCCAGATAGAGAGTACCAAAAAGACGCGATCCGCACGGCAATAACCTACATTGCTTCTGGCGAATACGATTCAATTGAAGATTTGATCAGCGAAAATTGGCGAACGAATGTTGAATTACGAGATCGATACAAAGATACGCGCGAATACGAAAAGAACTTACAGCTACCTCACAAATTATCTGGTGTTATTGATTTGGCAACAGGAACAGGAAAAAGTTATGTAATGTACGGAATTGCGCAAATTGCTTTAGGACTTGGATTGGTTGATAGGGTTCTTGTACTTTGCCCATCGCTCACTATTGAGGCAGGATTAAAAGAGAAGTTTCAAAATCTTTCTGGCGATGATCGAATTAAAACCACCCTACCCAACGATGCGGTGTATAAAAATCCTCGCATTATTGACGCAAATAGCACTATAAAAAATGGTGACATTGCGGTGGAAAATATCCATGCCGTTTACGAACGTACTGGATCATCAATACAAGATAGCTTGAAAGGCAGCGGGGCGCGTGTCTTGGTTTTGAACGATGAAGTCCATCATGCCTACAACGCTTCACTGGATACGGATATAAAAAAATGGAAAGCGTTTTTACTTAATTCTGATTACGGATTCAAATATATTCTCGGCTTTACCGGAACAGCGTACATTGACGATGAGTATTTTAATGACGTCATTTATCGTTACTCAATCCGACAGGCGGTTGATGAACATGTAGTAAAATCTGTTGATTATGTGGCAAAAGACGAAAGCATTGATACAAATGAGAAATTTCAAAAGATTTATGATAACCATGACGAATTTGTAAAAAAGTATGGACTCATTAAACCACTTACAATGCTTGTTACAAAAGATATTTCAAGAGCAAAAACGCTTCGAGAAGATTTGGTTGATTTTTTGCAAAAACGCGAAAAAATCTCACGCATCGCCGTTGAGAAAAAAGTTTTGATTGTTACTTCCCACAAAGATCACAAGAAAAACATTTTGCAGTTAAAAAGTGTAGACGAAAAAAATAACCCAGTTGAATGGATTATTTCAGTTTCTATGCTAACCGAGGGCTGGGATGTAAAAAATGTTTTTCAAATTGTGCCATGGGAAGACCGGGCGTTCAATTCAAAACTTCTCATAGCTCAAGTGCTTGGTCGCGGATTGCGTGTGCCTGAAGCGTATAAATCACCACAGCCAAAGGTTCGTGTTTTTAATCATGACGCATGGAGTCGAAATATCCGTGGTCTTATTGATGAAATTTTAGAAGTAGAGGTTCGTCTAGTAAGTGCTCCGTTGATATTTGGCGGTCGCGAAAATTATCATTTTGACATTTATAACATAGATTTTACAAAAGAAGAAAAAGAGGTGGAAGCAAAAAAAGATACTGAGGAATTTGATTATTCGAAAGGATACACAAAATTGGTAAGCCAGGTTGAACATGATGAAAAAGAAACTGAGTACGAAGATTTAAAAGGTGGAATAATACGTAAAACAACAACTGTCCAAAAAGAAACTTATACAATAGATGAAGTTGTTACAAAAATTATCGATACTTTCAAAACGCGAGACTTTGAAGCAAAAATACGTTTCCCGAAGGGAATTTATACGAAAGAAGATTTACCACCCGAAAATGAGATCCGAGAGCATGTGAAAAAATCTATGCAGGTAGTTGGCATTAAAAGTGGTGTTTTAACTGAAATTAATACAAAAAAGATTTTTGGAACCTTTCAAACACTTTTTAGAACTCGAGCATCTACAATTATTTTTAAAAGAAAAGTCGAAAAGCCAAAAAAAATAAGTACGAGAAATTTAGAACAGGAAAGTATTGCTATTGGCGCCCTTAGACATGACGCAACTGTTTTTTATTCTGATGAGTATGAAAGTGAGTGTTCAAAAGAACAATATGATCTTCTTTCGGACATTATTAACGATGAAAGTTTACCTAAAAGGGCTAGTAAGGAAATAAACTACTATTGTTTTAAAACACCTATAAATATTGTTTTTACTAAACATGAGCCCGAAAGAAAGTTTGTTCAAGCTATTGTTAGTTCAAAAGTTAGTGAAAAGATTGACGCTTGGATAAAGTCAAGGGATCAAAATTTTTATAGCATTGAGTATTCGTGGCGCAAAGGTGAGCATCAGACGCAGGCTAACTTTAATCCGGATTTTTTTCTAAAGCTTGCCAACAATATTGTTGTTGTGGAAATCAAAATGGACGGTGATGAGTCAGATGAAAATAAGGCCAAATACCGTTGGGCAAAGGAACATTTTAAAACCCTAAATGAGGAATTAAAGAAAGCAAAAGTTAATCAGAACTACTTCTTTCATTTCTTAAGTCCCTCAAACTATTCTGAATTTTGCGAATATCTTCTCGATGGTAGGTTATTTCAAAAGCATTTCAGAAGCTCTCTCGAAGACCTTCTTGAAAAATAGAATATTAGAAAAGATAGGGTCAGGCCCTTTTAAAAAATGAAAAAGCATTCGAAAGTGGGGAACGAAAAAGTAATACCGACAGCGTGGCTTGTGGCACACTGCCGAACATTCTCTGATATTCCTTTCTCTAAGGAAATATTTGACGAGATGGAAAAAATTCGTATTGAGGCAGGCGAAACGATTCCAGAAGTGGTAAAGGATACTCGGCTGAGCCCCCAATTTGAGGCAAGGTACAAACTAGCCAACCGTCTTCTGAAGGAAAGTGGCATAACGCAGATTCTCGAGATTGCCGCTGGACTTTCTCCGCGGGGTTTGGAACTTTCAGAGGATTCCCGGGTAACATATGTGGAAACGGACTTTTCAAAATTAATCGAAGAGAAGAAACAAATACTATCGAAATTCAAAAAAGAACTCCCTGCAAATATATACTTTGAACCAGCAGATGCTTTAGTCTACGAAGAACTCCTCTTGGCGTGCAAGCATTTTGATGAAAAAAAGCCTATTGCTGTTATACATGAGGGCTTATTGAGATATCTCTCTTTCGAACAAAAGGCTGTGGTTGCAAAAAACATTCATAAGATTCTCGAAAAGTTCGGCGGTGTCTGGATCACTCCGGATATCTCAAAAAAAAGAATGGTGCAGGACAGTGAGGTTGTGGCACACGGTTTACGAGATAAGATAAACGAGATAACAGGAATAAACATAGATAACAATCTTTTTGACAACGAAGAGCATGCCGTTCGTTTTTTTAGTGATCTAGGATTTAGCATCGAGCGTCACAGTTTTATGGAAGAAAGAAATAACTTGGTATCTCCAAAAAAATTAAACATTGATGATCACAAAGTGAGACTGTTGCTTGAGAACGCCCAGGTTTTCGTGATGAGAGTTAAAACGTAACTTTCTCTTAAAAACTATATAAAAAAAACGAACCCGCCCCATGGTCTGGGCGGGCCCGCGCGTTGCGCGGCGTGTTTAGAACTTCCGAATTGCTTTCCCTCCCTTGGAGATGTAGGTCCCATTGACGGGTTTTGAACCGCCTCGGACCTTACCACCGTGAGTGTCAGCCGTCGCCTCGAAGAAAGCATCGGGGGCGATCTCTGGCAAAAGTTGCCCCGTCACATGGGTCGCGTGACGACCCGTTGTGAGAAAGCGCCCATTGGATGCCGCTTGATGACGAGCGCTCTTGGGACGCTTCCCTTGGTATCCGGGAACATACGCCTCCCAGAACTGGTCCTCGTCCTCGCGAGGCAACATTCGCGCCTCCTCGGAGGCAATCGCCTGACGGCGCTTCGAGAGGGCGGACTGGGCTGACTCCGCGAACTTCTCCGGAATCACACCTCGCGAAATCATCTCGAGATCGAGGACAATCTCTGCCTCTTCGGCAGTAATCGCCTCGAGACGTCGCTGGATTTCCCAGTAACGCCCCTCCAACTTCACAAGGTCGGCACCCTTGAGCTCTCCCTTGCGGACTCGTCCGCAGATCTGGAAGAGCTCGTCGCTCTTCTTGGAGAGCGCATCTCGTTCGGCAGAAAGCTCGTCAGCCCTCTGCCAGAGCATCTGCTCGGCTTTCTGGACATCCATAAGCTTTCCTCCTCGGATGGTTTTGAGCGGGTGGAATCCCGTTTTCTGACGCTTCTGTATCCTCTTGCATTATACCTTTGTAAAACACACATGTCAACTCACCCGACCTCCAACCTCAACTACTAATTTTCTACTCCAACAAACCTCCTTCCAACAACTTTTTCTATTTCAACAACCCTCCGCTCTATTCCAAGTTTCTGCAGAAGCCCAGAAACCTCAACCCTCATCAAATTAACTACTCTAAGGTTCTGCAGAAACCAAGAACCCTTTCACCGCGCTCAGTGATCGAATGCCCGACCGCAAGCCCTTTTCTACGTTTAACAATCAGACCACCAAGTGTCAGTTTGCGTAGATGTTCTGATACTGTTCTGAAATCTCCTTTCACTTCGTCAGCAATATCAAATACGGATATATCTGGCCGCCGTTCAAGTAAGAGCAAAATATCGATGCGATGATAATTGGCACACGCCTTAAATATTTTTTCGAGTTCTTTTGTATTCTTCATAAACTATTCTGAGTTTCTGCAGAAGCCCAGAATACTTCATAGGTAATAAAATGTGGCTAAAAGTTGAAAACCTGCTGAAAAAATTGATATAAAAAACGGAGCCCGCGCGAACGCGGGCCCCACGGCCTTGAAGAAAACCCTAGTCGGGAGACGGCATGGCAGCACGTTGCACTGCCACATCGAGCGTACCGAACTGGACGGTCCGGCAGAGGAAAGAGATCGCTCCCTCCACGTCGTCGCGCTCCCGCAGGTTCTTCTGGAGTTCACCCCGCGCCGCCCAGAGACCGGAAAGAAACCAGATTTCCCAGTACTTCCCATCCTCCTCGCGGCGGGACCGGAGACACACGAAACCGTAGGTCTCCAGTAGGCACGCGTTGCGGGCGTAGTTCTCGCGGCTGTAGTTGTACCCGCAGAGATTCTGGATGGAGAAGTGGGGCGAGGAGTGCTTCCAGCTGGTCTTGGAGGTCAGCATGACCTGCTGGTGGGGCGTTGGCGGATGTTGGGGCTCGTATCGACGCCAGAAAGGTTCCATCGCCTCATCCGTGACCGGATCGGGGGCAGGCAACCATCCACCGCTGAACCGGAGACGCCCGTTGGCGTGATTGCCGGAAACCCACCACTGTCCTTGCAACATCCCTTGCAATCGCTCGACTTCCTCGTCGCTCAAGCCGCGGAAAGTGATTTCATTGTCATCACCCCTCATTTGGCTCGACATGGCGACATGTACTCTTTCGAGATTGCTCACGGCTTTTCTCCTTGAGTGGTTGTGCGTCTGTCGGGACAATAGTATAATAAGTGACAAAAGTCAAATATGGCGAAGGATTACTACTCAACACTCGGCGTTAACAAGGGCGCAACAAAAGACGACATCAAGAAGGCGTTCCGGACACTGGCGCATAAGTATCACCCTGACAAAAAAGGAGGGGATGAGGCGAAATTCAAGGAGATAAACGAGGCATACGGCGTCCTTTCGGATGATGCAAAACGCGCGCAATACGATACATACGGCAAAACATTCGCAGGGGGAGGAGGTGGAGGACCACAAGGATTCTCGGGATTTGAAGGGTTTAACTTCGACTTCTCACAATTCTCCGGCGCACAGAACGGCGGAGCATTTGAATTCGACTTGGGGGACATCTTCGGCGAGATGTTTGGTGGCGGAGGTCGCGCGCGTTCGCGACGCGGCCGTGATATCTCGATTGACGTTGAGATTGATTTCAAAGAAGCGATTTTTGGCACAACGCGAAATGTTCTCGTACGAAAAGCGGCTGTCTGTGAGAAATGCAAAGGAAGTGGAGGTGAGCCCGGCTCGACACAAGAGACATGCAAGACGTGTAACGGAAAAGGAAAGATCCGTGAGACACGAACATCGATGTTGGGTACATTCGCGACAGTAACCACGTGTGGGGCGTGTCACGGAAAAGGAACACTCCCCTCAAAACCATGCAGTGAGTGTGGGGGTGCGGGGATTTCGCGCAAAGAAGGAGAGGCACGCATTATCATTCCTCCGGGAATGGAAGACGGTGAGATGATTCGTCTCACAGGAGCTGGAGAGGCAATACAAAACGGTACGGCGGGAGACCTCTACGTAAAGGTCCACGTCAAAGCGCACTCTTCGATACAAAAAGATGGGAATGACCTCGTGACACTTCTTCACATCAAACTCTCTGACGCGCTTCTTGGAGGAACGTACACGATCGAATCACTCGACGGACCAGTGAGCGTTCCCATCGAACCCGGTATCTCGCACGGACACGAGATATCAATTCGCGGAAAGGGTGTCCCCGGTCGCGACGGCAGAAGAGGAGCGCTCCGTGTCATCGTTGAGGTTGACATGCCAAAACGACTTTCAAGACAAGCAAAAGACCTCATCGAAAAACTCAAAGAAGAAGGGGTGTAGTTGCATATTTTAATAAACGTGATAGGGTGGTTTCAGAGCGGGCGGGGGTAGTAAGGGGTAGCAAGTCGGGGGGAGGCCGCATTTGCGGATGACGTGCCATCGTGTGATGCTCTGTCAAAGATCACGCGTATGTTTTCCGGGAGACCAAACCTCCCAGAAAGTGCTCGTTCCGGCGAGCATGAGTCCTGAGACCAATGGTGTGGTCTCCCTCCAGCAGTTCCTTTAGTCGGGGGCGTAGTACGGTTCATGCCGTCTTCCCGACCTCTCCAAGCGTGTCGTCTCTCCATGGGACGGCCGCTCTTTTTTTATTCTAAAAATATACCTATTCTCGTGATATAGTTTTTACATGACAGAAAAATCCGTATCCATGGACGACATCATATCGCTCTGCAAACGCCGCGGATTCATCTACCCCGGCTCAGAAATTTATGGCGGAATGGCAGGAACGTGGGATTACGGTCCTCTTGGAATCGCCCTCAAGCGGAATATCACGAACATGTGGTGGAAGATATTTGTTGACTCACGAGATGATATCTACGGGGTTGATGCCGCGATTTTGATGCAACCAAAGGTTTGGGAATCAAGCGGTCACGTTGCGGGCTTTTCTGACCCCTTGGTCGAGTGTGCCAAATGTAAACGACGGTTCCGCGAAGACCACCTCGACGATAAGACAAAATGCCCCGATTGCGGCGGCTCTTTGGGCGCAGCCCGACAATTCAACATGATGTTCAAGACGCATATCGGCGCAACCGAGGACGAAGCGTCTGTCACATATCTCCGTCCTGAAACAGCAGGAGGAATGTTTGTGAACTTCAAGAACATCGTTGATTCGTTCCACCCAAAGTTGCCATTTGGTCTCGCGCAAATAGGAAAAGCATTCAGAAACGAGATTGCACCGCGCGATTTTGTTTTCCGAGCTCGTGAATTCGAACAGATGGAGATTGAATACTTTATCAATCCGAAATACTGGGAGAGCACATTCGAGGACTGGCGAACGCTCATGCATGGATGGATTGAAGCCGTTGGGATTGATACCTCGCGCGTCAAAGAGAACGAGATCCCCGATGGGGAACGCGCACACTACAGCAAACGCACCATCGATTTTGAATTCATCTATCCGTTCGGCCAGAAAGAGCTCTACGGACTCGCATACCGGACCGACTTTGATCTCTCCGCACACGCAAAAGGTTCCTCTGTTGATTTATCATTCATGGATGAGGAAACGAAAGAAAAATTCGTGCCGCATGTGATTGAGCCATCATTCGGTGTCGAACGCACACTTCTCGCTATTCTTCTTTCTGCATATCACGAAGAAGGAGAAGGGGATGACGCCCGTGCGGTTCTTAAGTTCAACCCTCGCATTGCTCCCGTGAAAGCGGCCGTATTTCCGCTTCTCAAAAATAAACCTGAACTTGTTGCAAAAGCACGAGAGATCTACGGCAACTTGAAATTATCTGTTCCACAGGTCATGTGGGATGACAACGGGAATATTGGAAAGAGATATCGACGGCAAGATGAAATCGGAACGCCGTATTGCATCACTGTTGATTTTGAGACGCTCACCGACGACGCAGTAACCGTTCGCGATAGAGATACGATGAAGCAAGAACGTGTTCCCATTTCAAATCTTCTCGCACGGATAACGAAAGACCTTTAATCATATGGCAAAGAAAATCCTTGTTTCAGGCATCCAACCTTCAGGCGCACTCCACGTCGGGAACTATCTTGGCGCGATGAAGCAGTTCGTTGACTTGCAAGAAGAGTACGAATCGTACATCTTTGTTGCGAACTATCACGCGATGACGACAGTTCAGGATAAAGATGTTCTCGCACAAAACACACTCGATGTTGTTCTTGATTATCTCGCCGTCGGACTTGATCCGAAGAAAACAACCCTTTTCATCCAATCCGATGTTCCGCAGGTTACAGAACTCACATGGATCTTCAACACACTCGTTACAGTTCCCTACATGGAACGCGCAACGTCATACAAGGATAAAATTGCAAAGGGAATTGAGGCAACGATAGGACTTTTTGATTATCCCGTTCTCATGGCGGCTGATATCCTTCTTCCCGGAGCAAATATTGTCCCTGTGGGACAAGACCAGAAGCAACACGTTGAGTACGCGCGCGATATCGCACAAAAGTTCAACAGTACATTTGGAGATACATTTGCAATTCCCGAACCATATATCCTTCCGAATGCCGCTGTTGTTCCCGGAACCGACGGACAAAAGATGAGCAAGAGTTATGGCAACACGATTCCCTTGTTTGCGTCGCGCGATGAGATCACAAAGGCCGTGATGTCCATCGTTACCGACTCTTCCGGTGATTTGCCAAAGAACGTCTACGAAATACACAAGTTCTTCCGCCCTGAAAACGAACTCAAAGAACTCTACGAGGCAAATAAAGGCAGTTACAAAGCACTCAAAGAAGCACTCATCGAGGATCTTGATGCGTTTATAAAACCCTTGCGCGAGCGCCGTGCTGAATTTGCACAAGACATGAACGGTGTCCGCGCGATACTTGCCGAGAGCGGTGCCAAAATGCGCGAGAAAGCAGATACAAAAATGAAGGAGGTGCGAGAGAAGGTTGGACTTTTGAGTGTGCAGTAGGAGGGGGGTCAAAGTTTTAATCAATAAAAAATGAAAAGCGTAAGAAATATAATCTTTGGAGTATTGATTGGTGTGGTTTTAATAGTAGTAATTTCTAGCACTATTTACCTGACATATCAAAAGAAACAAAGAGAACGGTCCTGTCTAGAAAAAATAGACTACCACGCTGGAAACAACAGTTATTCGCTCAGCTCAAACGGCACAAATCGCTTTAACATTTTTGATAAGGAGTTTAAAACACACGACGAAGCAATGGCCTACTGCATGAAAGTTAGGTAAGGCTATATGGCCATACATCACAACAAGGAGTCAATGCAACGTGAGGCCATTAAAGAATTAATGGAAGTGGCTGAATTTTGTGTAAATTTTGATAAGTCTCAAGATCCCCATTGGGTTGGTGCCGCTGGTTGTTATGGCTATCCAGGTGCACTTTTACTTTTTTCGATAGTCGACAGTCTTGGCTCTATTGTTGAGGGTGGTGGTGATGATGTTTCAAAACACTTTAAAGTTTTAAATAATCCCGACTGGTATGCATATAAATTTGAATCTGAAGAATTAAAACTATTAGAACAATCCTATAGGAACAAGCTGGTGCATAATGCCCATATAAAAGCCGGCTTAAAAATGAAGCCTGGGGAAACCCCAGACCAGGTTCTAGGGCGCGATACTGTAGATGGAGAGTACGTTCTTTCCCTGGTTCCTTTTTTGGAAAGAACACGAACGGTTGTTGAAAAGTTCCTGTCGGAGTTTAATTAACTTGTGCTCTGACCTGAATATGATATCCTCACGACAGCAAAAGCACTGACGCCGCAGACACGGCTGAGCTGGAGAAAGAAATCCCGTTACGCGGGAAAGTAGAATCTCCCGGGAACGCCCGTAA
>ERZ1292625.1079-Hain-H41-01um-R1-1079-length-35529-cov-8_pt1 | contig 18492 bp, 19 predicted proteins | sample MGYA00564400_ERZ1292625 | MGnify/ENA primary metagenome ERZ1292625 (study PRJEB36523, sample SAMEA6512639) | groundwater metagenome | collected 2019-01-08 | study: AquaDiva: Metagenomics assemblies of 32 groundwater samples
TATCAACGGCCTATGTTTAATCCGTGATCCATATGGATTTTTTCATGAGCGGGCGCTTCATTATACTGACAAAAGCCATTGTAGACCCATTGGTTAGTAGTAGCGCCGTTCGTTTGCTCGATGGTATGGCGGTATAAATATTGGTCGCCCACTGGGTTAATTTCGATTCGAATAACGGTTGGCAGCATTGTTTTAATGATGCCATCCAAAGATTCCATGGTAGTGTTTTCGATATAAGCAACGTTCGGGCGGATTCCTTTTTCGCCTTCATATTCGACCACAAACCCCCGACACGGCGGCGCAGAGTATTCCGTATTGGCCTGGCATCGAGCGGTTTGATGTTTCCCGTTCACCCACGAATCGTAGGATGAAATGGCGCACGTCCAGTATTTATGGATCGGAGGGGCTGTTCCAGAATTCTGAGCCAGTAAAGGTTTGGGGATTGTCAAGATGAGCACCATGAGTAGGGTTGTTGATATTTTCATAGTTATAAATTCGACAACTGTTTTTACGACTTTGTTTCCAAGAAAGTTCTATGCGACCTAAAACCATCCCGTTTTAGGTCGCGGATAACGGCTGTTAAGTTCTTCTAACCGAGATGCCATAGTTTCCTGTGCCGGTTGGGCTGTAATGCCTGATCCGAACGTAGTAAATGCCAGGAGTCAGGACACGAATTATTTGCGAGTTGCTACCTGGCCCACTATCGTCATCTTGGCTAATAAAAGCGTTTTGGTTGTCGGGGCCATTCAAAGTCAGGAATGTGTCAGTATTTCCTGATGTTGTGATCGTATAAGTCGCTGTTTGCGAAGCGTTAAACAAATAGACATCGCTTTCGTTTGTCGCTGCAATGCTTCCTTGAACTTCTGGCCCGTTCACGACGATTTCGGCCGGACCAGGAGGTTGTGCGTTTCTGTTTACCGATAGGCTGTAGTTGCCTGTCCCCGCCGCTTGATAATGACGAATCCGGATAAAATACGTGCCAGCAGATAGGTTGCTGACAATCCTTGAGTTACTGCCTTCACCACTGTCGTCATCTTCGGTTACCAAAGCGCTTTGGCTACCCGGGCCATAGAGTGACATCCATATATCCGAAGGACCTTGTGTTTCTAAGGTATAGGTTGACGCCACAGGCGATACAAACCGGTACCAATCAAATTCTCCAGCTTGGCCGATATTGGCTTGATGAGATGGAGCGCCTACGGTCAAATCAACAATTGCCTCTGGAACTGCAATATCAGTATCGTAATGATATTCCATGGGAATATAGCCTGAGACTCGCCCTGGAGTGGGTGGAGTGATTTCATTTTCCCAAGGTGGCATGGGGCTATTCACATTAAATTGCCCATCCCCCTGAAACGGTGATTCAGTGGGATGCAGCTTTTGCCATTCAGCCCATAGCCGATCCACATTGCAATGTAACAAAAAAAAGGCAGGATCATTGGGCGAGCTTCGAGTACCCGCTGAGCCGCCAATCCAAACATGCACAATATTATGAATGAGATTTTCCAGTTCAACGGTGAACGACGAGAAAGGTACCCGGCTCAACGCTCTGAGTACTGCATTGGTCGTCGGTAAAGATGAGCCTGATCCTATCGCTCGTGTCAACTCCACCCTTGCAGCCGGGTTGTCACGAATGGTTAGCGTCCACCGCCCAGTACTAAATGCAAATGGCCCGGTTTGTACGGCACCACCTGAGGGTACGCCATTGCCGCCCATAAAATCATTGCCCCAGAAAGAGGAGGTTAACGCCCTATCGACCGTCCAATCCCAATAAGGAAGGTTTACGGATGGATCGATGGCTTGAAGGTCTAGTTCAAGTCTGCGTAGAAACTCTCGGTGCCAGGGTAAAAATAAGGCAGTGTTATGAATTCCACTGTTAAAAAGATCGCGGTGATGTTGTACATAACGGTCATAGATTCCGTTTGCTTTCAATTGCAAAACGGCATTGATGAAACGTGACTTTTCATCAGCCGTCAGCGTCGATTGATTTTTTCTCATACCCATTTTGCTCTCCCTATAGAATCGCATTAAAAAGAATGATTAGAATATTCGTTTGTTAGTGTTCTCCGATGTGATAAATCACACTATTTTGTGGCTAGCTATCATAAGCTTGAGGTAACTTGAGGCGAAGTCCAGTGGACATCGAGCATACTAAACCCATTCCACACCAACAGTATCTGTGAGAATGCGATTTGAAACAACAAAAACTTGAGCTCAATCGAGTCTAACGAATGTTTAGTCAACTTGGCTCTGTTTTGGCATACAGCACTCTCAAGTGCAATGGGGTATAAATGACATGCGCGCACTTTGGTGATCAATTGCCCGATTACTTCCGTACCGACCCAGCAATACGGAGCCAAAGAAGTCACAAGAAAAATTATTCCTGATTCAGTTATAGCCATCATTCGCGATCTGGCCCCTACTACTCTATCTACACTACGAACCCAGACAATTGCTCTACAAAACATGACAGAATCACTTGACAGAATTATAAAAGCGAGCAAGATGAAAATGTAGTTTTGCCATTACTAATTAATAATTACCATACTGTGATACATGGATATGGGTTCTGATTCAAACTAAATAAGTTAGATAAGAGGAGATTTATCATGGGTACAAAAAGCGCACACCCCGGCTTTCATAAAATTGCCCGCCACGATGGTATTTTTCAGGAACAAGTGCACGATACTTACCAGACTAAAGGCAAGCTTCCAGAACCTGCAGTTTGCCCGCAATGCAACGCGGTTTTTCATAAAGGACGATGGCAATGGCTTGAGGTGCCTGCCAATGCGCATCAACACAACTGTCCGGCTTGCCAGCGTATTCTTGAACATCAACCGGCGGGCTTTCTGGCTTTAGAAGGTGATTTTTTCGTTGCGCATCGTGATGAAATCGCAAGCCTGATACACAATGTAGAAAAAAAAGAAAAAGCTGAACACCCGCTCAAAAGGATTATGGCAACAGAAGAAGAGGATAATGGGGTAGTAATAACAACTACCGATATCCACCTTGCTCGTGGTATCGGTGAAGCTATTCATCATGCTTATCAAGGTGACCTGGAATTTCACTATAACGCGGCAGAAAACCTGTTGCGTGTAAATTGGTCACGTTAATTCATGATTTAACCTGATTAATTGGATTAAAAATAAAGGAGAATATGATGACTGTCGGTAAAATTTGCAATCGTGAAGCAATCACTATTCAACGTGATGAGACGGTTCTGGAAGCAGCCAAACTGATGCGGCAATATCATGTCGGGGCTGTTATTGTGATAGATAAGCTAAATGGCCGTATAGTACCGGTAGGTATTGTCACGGATCGTGATCTTGTTGTGGAAGTTCTGGCAACAGAATTGGATGAAACGGTGCTGACTGTCGGCGATATCATGGCAGCGGAAGTATTTACGGTTAAAGAAAGTCTCGCGACTTATGAAGCCATCGAATTTATGCGCCGCAAAACCGTCCGGCGCCTGCCAATCGTCGATGAGGTCGGGGAACTGGTAGGCATATTGACATTAGACGATGCACTGCAATTGTTATCCGAAGAATTACTTGATCTCGCCAAACTAGTACGGTACGAACAGAAGAAAGAATCACGGCATCGTCCGTAATATTATAGGCTCGACTCTATACGACTGAACGAGACTAGTGATCGTAGCGTGGCAAGAAGCTAGTAGGCGGTGGGCGCATGCTGAGCGAAGCGCAAGAACGCACAGTTAGCAAATTAAACCAGGTCAGCCTGATTCACGGATAAATCAGGCCGGATCAATAGTCGATATAATTTTGCAGCAAATGGTTCATCTGAGCACGCGGCCTTCGCATCCGACATAACGTGCCGGTGTGTGTTGTCTGTTATTTGCGATTTTTCGGATGGATTGGCTGAAATGGTGTCATTTGTGATTGCGCAGGATTGTAGTAAAACGCCTATCGTCAGTGCTAAATAAATTTCTGTAAATTGAATATTCCTCAACGGCATGTATTTCTCCTTTGCTTTTACAATTTGCTGCGTGAAGTAAAGAACGTGAAAGCCCTTCTCCGTGAATTGCAGCATTAATGAATTTGGATTTATATTTCATATTTTTCAATAAGATAACTGAATTTAATCAATTCCTTGAGAGATCTATATATTTATATAGGGGCTTCAATGAAGATCAGCAAAATTTGATTAAGATCAAGAATGCATACAGCAGAATTCAGTATCGTATGTTGACCTCGATAAAAACATTTTATTTTTAAATAACAAATATGAAGGATTTATATGAACATTAAACATTTGTTGATCGTATCGTCTGTAGTGATCGTTGTGGCTGCTTGTGGCGGTAGACCGACAGCACCTGAAACACCTGATCCCGATGCTTATGGAAAAACCATCCAGCCTTTCCATCAAATTCCTTCAGGTGATCAAGAAGGTGGGGGCAAGGCCCGATCTACAGAAGAGAAATCAAACTACTAAAACTGCTACAGGTTTCATTGAGCTCAGCATTGAGCTATTTTAGTGCTCTATAATCGGAACAGTCGGTGAACTGATTATAGAGCACATTTTTAAACTCCAGCACCGTGTATTTGAATTGAAGAATGTCATGGTGATAATTCTAAACCGCTGTCGACTATCTCATGCCCTGAGAGACTGTTGAGACCAAGCTTACCGTTCGAAGAGCCCAATCAAAAGCAGGGCATTGGATATCTATATCTACGTTTCTACAACTACTTCCCGTTATTCTGAGCTTTTAACTGGATGATAATCAACCTTGTCTGGTCGGATTAGCTAGTGGATTTACTTTGAACAAATAACCGTGACTCACGTGCTTTGCACGTTGCTTTTCCCCCCCAACAGAAATGCCTATCGGCAGAAGGCGCAAGCGTTAATCACCGCTACTTTTCCACCTGTATTTTCTCTTAATTATTGCCCTGCTATCCCGTTAACTAGGAAGGCATTTAAATTCTATGACGATCGAAACCCGTTTGAGTGCTGGAAGCTTTTTGTTCAACATAATCATTTGGAATGACGACATGAATATACTGGAGCTATTGGCTTTTGTAGTCAAAAATGGCGCATCAGATTTGCATCTTTCATCCGGTATGCCCCCCATGATTCGAGTGCATGGTGAAATTCGTCGAATCAATTTGCCTGAAATGGAACATAAAGAAGTACACAGCATGGTGTACGACATTATGAACGACAGTCAAAGGAAAGCTTACGAAGAGCATCTCGAGTGTGATTTTTCGTTTGCTGTTCCCAATCTGGCACGCTTTCGTGTTAATGCATTCAATACTCAGCGAGGCGCAGCTACAGTAATGCGGACAATTCCTTCCAAAGTACTTACTTTAGAGGATATTAAAGCACCGAAAGTTTTTGCAGAAATTGCCAAACAACCACGTGGTGTGGTTTTAGTAACAGGCCCAACGGGTTCCGGTAAATCGACAACATTGGCAGCCATGATTAATGACATCAATGAAAATGACTATGGACACATTTTAACGTTGGAAGATCCAATCGAATTTGTGCATGAAAGCAAAAAATGCCTGATTAATCAAAGAGAAGTTGGAAGAGATACGTTAAGTTTTTCGAATGCCTTACGCTCAGCTTTGCGTGAGGATCCTGACATCATCCTCGTAGGTGAGCTGCGAGATTTGGAAACGATACGTTTGGCCATGACGGCAGCAGAAACCGGACATCTGGTTTTTGGCACTTTACATACCAGTTCTGCTGCTAAAACGATCGATCGTATTATTGATGTGTTTCCAGGCGAGGAAAAAGAAATGATTCGCGCGATGCTATCTGAATCATTGCGTGCGGTTATTTCGCAAACATTGCTAAAAACGAAAGACGGCAAAGGTCGTGTTGCTGCACATGAAATCATGATTGGTACTCCGGCTATCCGAAATCTAATACGAGAAGGCAAAGTGGCACAAATGTATTCAGCCATTCAAACTGGGCAGGGTGTAGGTATGCAAACGCTTGACCAGAATTTAACAGATTTAGTGAAACGTAATGTGGTTTCAACGGCTGAGGCGCGTACGCAGGCGATGAATAAAGATAATTTCAGAGTTTAGCAAGCGGAATGTCGATAAGCATTATTTTGATGAAAAGTTTTCGGTGATACTATGGATAAAGATCAAGCAACAAAGTTTATGCATGATTTATTACGCTTAATGTTAAGCAAAAAGGCTTCGGATTTATTTATTACTGCTGGGTTTCCACCTGCATTTAAGATTGATGGGAAAATGACGCCGGTTTCTCAACAATCACTGTCAGCACTGCATACTGAAATACTTGCACGTGCAATTATGAATGAGAAACAAGCGACTGAGTTTGAAGCCAGCAAAGAAGCTAATTTCGCGATTAATCCTGCAGGTATAGGACGTTTTCGTGTCAACACCTTCGTGCAACAACAGCGTGTTGGGATTGTGCTACGGACCATTACCACTAAAATTCCTGAGTTTGATGATTTAGGGCTTCCACAAGTGCTGAAAGAAGTCGTTATGAGCAAACGGGGTTTAGTGATTTTTGTTGGTGGCACCGGTTCTGGAAAATCAACCTCAATGGCGTCACTCATTGGCCATCGTAATAAAAACAGCTACGGCCACATTATTACCATTGAAGATCCTGTAGAGTATGTTCACGAACATATCAACTGTGTTATCACACAACGCGAAGTTGGGGTTGATACTGATTCATGGGAGGCGGCCCTAAAAAATACCTTGCGACAGGCACCGGATGTTATTTTAATCGGTGAGATACGTGATCGTGAAACGATGGAACATGCGATCGCATTTGCAGAAACAGGGCATTTATGCATGGGTACCTTACATGCCAACAGCGCAAATCAGGCATTAGATCGTATTATCAATTTTTTTCCGGAAGAGCGACGCATGCAGCTCCTTATGGATCTATCTTTGAATCTTAAAGCGCTTGTCGCGCAACGATTGATTCCCACAAAAAGTGGCAATGGCCGCGTAGCAGCGATTGAAGTATTACTTAATTCACCATTAATTTCTGATCTGATTTTCAAGGGTGACGTGCACGAAATCAAAGAAATTATGAAAAAATCCCGCGAGCTTGGAATGCAAACGTTTGATACAGCTCTTTTTGAGTTGTATGAGGCAGGGAAAATTGGTTATGAAGATGCCATGAGAAATGCAGATTCTATGAATGAGCTTCGCTTACAAATCAAACTAAGTGGTAGCGAAGTTAAAGAAAAAAATTTCTCGGCTGGAATAGAGCATCTGACGATAACTTAACGAGTGCTAATTCAGATCGTACAGTAAACAAGCTGCAAACGAGGTTTTCGCAAAAATCTATTCTCAAAAAATTTTCTGACGCATTCGTTTTAGTTTTTTCTATCTCGCATAGTTCCATTGAGGGCGTGCTAATTTTCGCTTATGCAAAGAGATAGATTATTTGATGTATTCTCTCTTAGTTAGGGAGATTGCAGTTTGAGTGATAGCCGCCAATAAGGGTGGGAATAAGATAATTTCTTGGCGACTTTGGCATAAACAAGTATTCTGTATTGGTATATTTACATTGCAGATTTATTGGCTGACTCTAAGCGGCTACCAGCTTTTTTCTCAATGGCGCTGCCTTCTTTAGCCATTTGTTCTGTGGCTAATTTTCTATGAAAATGCGCTAATTCTATGTTTTCTTTTACTTCTTTTGCATATTCTCGTATATTGGCGGTAGCGTGAGATTGAAGCTCTTGTCCGCCCCTTCCGTACAGATAGGGCTTGGCTTCGTATGTTTTTAATGCTCGTTTATGTTTTGCTAATTTTTGCTTAGCTTCTATAGCAGAATTTTCATAGTACTTGGCTAACGCAGCATGATCTTTTTTATTGATTTCCGATTCGCTAACAATCGTTGGATTCATTTGTGCGCATGCAACCAGAAAAGTCAGTGAGATCGTGGAAATAATCAGTTTAAGTGTTTTCATAATTTATGCTCCTCGAAAAATTAACGATTACATACATAGTACTTTTACTCTCGATATATGCATATTGGGGAAACTATGGTTTTTATCTAAGGGAAACTATGAAATTTTTACGATGATTGAAATCTTTTACCAATTTTTATTGGATGAAACGTAAAAATGCAGTGCGTTGGGTGAATTTATTTGGCAGAATTGACCTATTTGAACTAACTGAAAATAAGCAGCCTTTTACCGACTGGGGGAATAAATGAGATACAAATCTGTGCAAGAGTTCAGTGACTATGTTGCTGGACGCAATCCAAATCAGCCAGAATATATGCAAGCGGTTACTGAAGTCATTGAAAGTTTGTGGCCTTTTATCGCCGAGCATTCGCGGTATGCCGAACATGGCTTACTGGATCGTTTGGTTGAACCTGAACGCGTTATCATATTCCGTGTATCCTGGGTTGACGATCATGGCGAAGTTAAAGTAAATCGAGGTTATCGAATACAACACAGTTCTTCCATTGGTCCATACAAAGGCGGTGTTCGGTTTCACCCTTCGGTCAATTTATCAATTCTTAAATTCTTAGCATTTGAGCAAACCTTCAAAAACGCATTAACTACACTTCCGATGGGTGGTGGCAAAGGCGGCTCTGATTTTGATCCAAAAGGTAAAAGCCCAGGAGAGGTGATGCGTTTTTGCCAAGCCTTTATCAGCGAGTTGTTTCGCCATATTGGTTCAGATACTGACGTACCTGCTGGAGATATCGGTGTTGGTGGGCGTGAAGTTGGGTTCATGGCAGGAATGATGAAGAAACTATCTAATCGAGCTGATTGTGTATTTACCGGAAAAGGATTGAGTTTTGGCGGATCGTTAGTTCGTCCGGAGGCAACTGGTTATGGAACGGTATATTTTGCTCAAGAAGTATTACGTCATGCAGGGCGTTATATGGAAGGGATGCGCGTTTCGGTTTCTGGTTCGGGTAATGTGGCGCAATTTGCCGTAGCGAAAGCTATGGCACAAGGTGCCAAAGTGATTACCGTGTCCGACTCCAGTGGCACAATCGTGGATGAAAATGGCTTTACCCCTGAAAAATTGGCAGTATTGGTGGAAGTAAAAAATCATTTGTATGCGCGACTGGATGAATATGCGAAACGCGTGGATGTCACATTTTTACCTGGTGAAAAGCCCTGGCATGTGCCGGTACAGGTAGCATTACCATGTGCAACACAAAATGAAATTACTGGTGCTGATGCGCAAATACTCGTTAAGAACGGTGTCGTTTGTGTTGCTGAAGGCGCAAATATGCCATCAACCGCTGAAGCAGTCGAATGTTTTATTCACAACAAAGTGCTCTATGCACCGGGTAAAGCAAGTAATGCCGGTGGTGTCGCCACTTCAGGTTTGGAAATGAGCCAGAATGCGATGCGTTTATCTTGGACTCATGAAGAGGTTGATGTACGTCTGCAAGCAATTATGCAAGCCATTCACAAATCCTGTCTGGAATACGGCACTAAGTCCGATGGCAGCGTTAATTATGTGGATGGTGCAAATATAGCTGGTTTTGTTAAAGTAGCAGATGCTATGCTAGGACAAGGTGTTATCTGATTGGCTAATGAATGAATGTTCTGATACCTATGCTTTAGTAGTCTATGTGATATCGCGTTATTTTTATCGCAACCATTCGTGATGAAGTGCTTTCTTTTTGCGTTAATGATGTTGCTTTTTGCCGCAGCTTCGTCGGCAAATCAAGACAATGATTTTCTATCTGCACGAGAAGCTTTTCAGAAAGGGGATCGTCAGCGTCTGAATCATTATGCTATGGCACTGCAAAAGCATGAGTTGTGGCCTTATGTGGATTATTTTCAGCTCCGCAGCGTCATCAACACTACTGATTCGACAACCATTCAAAATTTTCTATCGCGCCATGAAGGCAGTTTGGTCGCAGATCGCTTGCGCAGTGACTGGGTAAAAATATTAGGCAAAGGTCGCCAATGGCAGTTCTTTGACAAGGAATACCCAAGGGTAGTCAACAAAGACACCGAATTGCAGTGTTACTACTATCAGCGTTATTGGGATATTAAAAATGTTGCCATCACCGCTGAAGTACGCACCCTGTGGTTTTCGTCAATTAATATACTGGATAGCTGCTCAACGGTGTTTCAAGCATTGATTGATAACGGGCAGATCTCTCTGGATGAAATCTGGAAAAGAATCCGCTTGGCTTTATCAGAGGGTAAAACAACTGCGGCGATTCGTATCAGCCGGTATTTGTCGAATGCCAATGAGGCGCTTAATGCTAAAGAGCTCGATCGTGCTGCCAGGAATCCGAAAAAATATCTGGATACCATCCATAGCCCAATAAATTCACGCAGCAACCGAGAAATTGCCTTATTTGCGCTGTTACAGTTATTGCGTAATGATACAGATCAAGCGCTTGCACAATGGCATAAAGTAAAAAACCGTTTACCAGCATCAGATCGATCTTATTTTCTGGTGAAACTAGGTTACCGAGCCGCGATGCGGCACGATTCCCGTGCTTTGGGCTGGTTTAAAGATGCGCAAAATGGTTCTCAACCTTATCCAGCTTCTGATAAAGCGTTAGGGTGGCATGTCCGTGCAGCATTGCGTGCCAGAAACTGGGACGAGGTGCTGGCCGCGATCAAGCGAATGTCATCGGCTGAGCAGCAATTTGACAGTTGGCGATACTGGAAAGCCCGTGCGCTCTCAGAAAAAAAACAAGTTTCCGATGCCCGGCAGATCTTGGTATCACTTAGTGAAGAACATAGCTTTTATGGTCAATTAGCCAAAGAAGAGCTTGGCAAGGAGCTTTATTTTACTGATAAGGCTTATCAAGTGAATGACCGCGAAGTTTCGGCAATGTCGCAAAGGCCTGGAATACAAAGGGCATTGGCTTTTGCACGTATGCAATTACGTACCGAGGCCTATCATGAGTGGAGCTGGACGGTACGCGATTTTACCGATGCCGAATTGCTGACAGCAGCCGAAGTGGCGCGACGACACGGACTGTATGATCGAGCCATAAATACGGCGAATCGTACGGAGTCGCAACATGATTTTAAAATGCGCTTTCTCTCCCCACATCGTGAAATCATGAAAGATATCGTTCGAATGTATGGTCTTGATGAAGCGCTGGTGTATGGGTTAATTCGACAAGAAAGCCGTTTTATTGCAGATATTAAATCTCATGCAGGCGCCGCGGGTTTAATGCAACTCATGCCTGCAACAGCCAATTGGGTCGCCAAAAAATTAGGTATGACCGATTTTCATCAGTATAAGCTTGTGGATGTCAGCACTAATTTACAACTAGGAACGTATTATCTGCATCATGTGTTGATCAGTTTGGATAATCAACCTTTGCTTGCATTGGCTGCATATAATGCTGGACCCGGTCGGGCTAGACGTTGGCGGGATGATAGCAAAACCCTGGAAGGTGTTATTTATGCAGAGACTATTCCGTTCAATGAAACGCGCGATTACGTTAAAAAAGTCATGGAAAACGCCATGTATTATGCAAAAATACTTAATCCTGAACAAAACGCACCTACACTAAAGCAACGTCTGGGTGTTATTTCACCCAAATAATCAGTTAGTAAAAAATACCTCGTATTCCTTTTCTTAAAGGTGGAAAGATGAAAGATGTGGTTATCTTAAGTGGTGTCCGTACTGCAATCGGTGAATACGGTGGTTCTCTAAAATCAAATGCACCGGCTGATTTGGCGGCAAAAGTAGTCCATGAGGCGCTATTACGTGCGCAGATTGATCCCAATGAAGTCGATCATCTGGTTTTTGGCAATGTTATTCACGGCGAAGCGCGCGATATGTATTTGGCACGAGTCGCCTGTATTAATGGTGGATTACCGCAACATACGGCCGCGTTGACGGTCAATCGATTGTGCGGAAGCGGCTTGCAGGCAATAATTTCAGCGAGTCAGAGTATTCTGTTGAACGATACGCTGGCAGCCGTCGCCGGCGGTGCGGAATCGATGAGTCGAGCAGGTTATCTATTACCGGCATTGCGTTGGGGACAACGGATGAATGGTGGTGTGACCATCGATATGATGGTAGGTGCTCTGACGGACCCTTTCGATCATGTGCACATGGGGATTACCGCAGAAAACATCGCCGAGAAATGGTGTATCGACCGAGAGCAGCAAGACCGATTTTCAGCAGAAAGCCATCGCCGTGCGTTACATGCGATTAAAAAAGGCTATTTTAACAGTCAGATTCTACCGATTGAGATCGTCGTCAATAAAGAAAAAGTGCTTTTTGATACCGATGAGCACCCCCGTGCAAAAACCGATAGCCAACGTTTAGCAAAGTTAACTCCGGTTTTTAAGAAAGATGGGACAGTCACAGCAGGTAACGCATCGGGTATTAACGATGGTGCTGCAGCGTTAGTTTTGATGGAAAGTAAAGCAGCGGAGAAGCGTAACTTAAAACCGCTGGCGCGACTGGTTTCGTATGGGCACGCGGGAGTTGATCCAAAGTTTATGGGGATTGGGCCGGTACCGGCCGTTCGACAAGCATTGAAACGTGCAAAGCTTAAACTATCCGATATTGATGTGATCGAATCTAATGAAGCCTTTGCTGCGCAAGCATGTGCAGTGATGCAAGAATTAGATTTTGATCCTAAAAAGACCAATCCGAATGGCGGTGCGGTAGCATTGGGTCATCCGATTGGCGCGACTGGAAGTATACTGACGATCAAAGCGATTTACGAATTGCATCGCTGCCGCAAACACTACGCGTTAGTCACGATGTGTATCGGCGGCGGACAAGGCATTGCTGCCATTTTCGAACGACTCTATTAAGCCTGTGCTGCGTCGACAACACCTTTGTAATTCATGTAAACGGATAGAAAAATCGATGATTATTTTACGTAAAAATTTATCTAAAACCATGCGTTATTTATTTTTTCTTATTTTTTGGTTGATTGCAACGCTAACGCTGGCTGAACCCAGTGACAACCGAGTACTCACACCCGATGAAGCCAGAAATGTAGAAATTATTCAACTAGAAAAAACCATGGCACGCCTTTCTCAAGAATCCCAGGCTGCGTACCAGCAATTTTTGATGACACAAGAAATGCGCCGCAATGAAATGGCGCAACCGGTGGATCCTGTTCCGTTTAATCCTACCGGTCAAAGCATTCCAGTGCCCAATTATGAGGATATGATTCAACGCAGAAAAGAGAAGGATGACCGTTTGGCAAAATATACCGAAGATCTGGATCGGCTTTATTCCCGTTACCAGTCTTTAGAAATGGAAAGAGAGGGAATCTTTCAAAGAATTAGGTCACTCGAACAAAAAAAAGCTGAAGAATAATGTCATGATCTTGATTGAAGGTGGCGTTTCTTAAACAGGTTTGCTTAGGTTTGCGTTTTTGTTGGAAGGAGACTGGTTGGCAAGGTATTTTCGGTCGGAGTAAACCACGCCAGTTTTTCGCGGAGTTGTACCACGTTGCCGACAATAATTAATGTGGGTGCCTGAAGTTTAGCTTCCTCTGCAGCTTCAGGTAATGTTCGTAGCGTGCCGGTGATGATTTTCTGCCGTGGTGTCGTCCCTTGCTGGATGATTGCCGCAGGTGTATCGGCAGCTAAGCCATGATGAATGAGTTGTTCACATAGGATAGGTAAGCCTAACAGTCCCATGTAGATCACAATGGTTTGATTCGGTCGTGCGAGGGTTGGCCAATCCAAGTCAATCGTATCGTTTTTCAAGTGACCGGTGACAAAAATGCAAGACTGCGCATGATCACGGTGTGTCAATGGAATGCCCGCGTATGCCGCAACACCCGATGCAGCAGTGATGCCTGGTACTACTTGGAAGGGTATTCGATGCGATGCCAGTGTTTCAATTTCTTCACCGCCACGACCAAAAATAAATGGGTCGCCTCCTTTTAGTCGCAGCACACGTTTTCCTTCTTGCGCTAACCGTACCAGCAATTGGTTAATGGATTCTTGTTCCATCGTGTGATGACTGCGTTCTTTGCCCGCATAGATACGCGTTGCATCGCGCCTTACCAGATCGAGGATATCTGCAGAGACTAAGCGGTCGTAAATCACCACGTCGGCTTGTTGCATCAAACGCATGGCACGAAACGTCAATAGATCGGGATTGCCAGGGCCTGCACCGACCAAATAGACTTCACCGCTCGGTGGTTCATCTTTTTCGTACTGCAACGATTGCAATAAATAATCTTCTGCGGCTTGCTCTTTACCTGCCAAAATTCTTTCTGTAAAAGATCCTTGCAGCATTTTTTCCCAGAAAATGCGCCTGTTCTCTGCATGTTTGAAATGTGCCTTGACCTGGTGACGAAATTTCCCGGCGATTTGTGCTAATCGTCCATAAGCCGAAGGTATCCACGTTTCCAATTGTGCTCGCAATAACCGTGCAAGTACGGGCGACTGTCCGCTACTCGAAATGGCGATCAGCAATGGTGATCGGTCAACAATCGAAGGCATGATGAACGTACATAATGCCGGATGATCAACTACATTGACGGGAATATTGCGCGCTTGTGCTGCACTGGAAACGAGTTGATTGGTGGAAAAATCATCGCTAGCAGCGATGACCAACGCGGCATTATCCAATAATTTAGGATGAAATGGCTCAGCGATGTATTGAATCTCTGCTCGAGTCTGCGCATCTTTGAGCGTCTCAATTAATTCGGTTGCTACGACAGAAACATGCGCGCCGGCGTGAAGTAGCGCTGAAACTTTACGTGCAGCAACCTCTCCACCGCCGATCACCAAGCATGTTTTATTTCTGATATCGAGAAAAACAGGTAAGAAGTCCATTGTAGAGAACTGTACCTGAGCGGTCTAAATAAAGAAAGGACCTTAAAAGGACTAAGCTTTTTAAGGTCCTTCCTGTTACAACACAAAGAATTGTGGGTTATAGGCTCGATTCCATTTTTAGAATATCTTCGAGTTTGATGTTGACACCAGAACCTTTAAATACTGTCCCGACTTTGCGCTTTTGCAAATACTCTAGGTTTAATTGGTAGACCTCTTTGGAAAGCGGGAAATATTTCACTTCATCGACAAGCGTTGCTGCATTAGCCATATAAAATTTAACAAATTCATCAACTTCAGGTTTATCTGCTGATTTTGCATTGATGTAAATAAATATGGGTCGGGAAAGTGGTTTATAGCTGTTGTTTTCGACCGTTGCGGCTGACGGTAATACGCCGCCATTACCGCTATCGACCGCGGCAGCGGTAACGCGTTTGCTATTTTCGATGTAATACGCGAAGCCAAAAAAGCCAAGTGCATAAATATCACTTGCAACGCCTTGGACTAAAACATTGTCATCTTCCGAAGCAGTGAAATCACCGCGGCTTGATTTGGCTTTGCCGACAATCGCTTCAGTGAAGTATTCAAAGGTGCCGGAATCCGCACCGGCGCCATATAATTTGATTTTTTTATCGGGCCAAGCAGGATTGATCTGATTCCATTGGGTAATTTTTCCTTGCGCTTCAGGTTCCCAAATTTTCTTCAATTCTTCGACCGTAATGGTTTGACTCCAGTTGTTTTTGGGATTAATGACCACGGTCAATGCATCGTAAGCAATGGGCATTTCGATAAACTGCACACCTTGTTGCTTGCAGGCTTCTATCTCCGTCGCGGTGATCGGGCGAGAAGCATTGACGACGTCGATTTCATTGCGGCAAAACTTCTTGAAACCGCCGCCAGTACCCGAAATCCCAACGGTAACGCGGATCGCGCCTTTTTTAAAGGCTTGGAAATCCTCTGCCACTGCCTCGGTGATAGGAAACACCGTACTCGATCCATCAACTTTAACAAGTGGGCTTGCGTTGGCGGAAGTGACTAAGACAAATGCGGCAAGAACGGTACCGACAGCCAGTATTTTTGCATGAACTATAAAAAACATACTTCTCTCTCCAATAAACAAAAAGATTAAACGAGCAAATTGCGTAGTGACGATGCTATTGCAATATTATTACAAGATTGTGACAAGGATGTTTAAGTTTGCCGTGTTGCAGCAAGAACAACACCAACTTCCTCTAGTCTTTCTGGGGAGGCTGTGCCTCATGGGAGCGTACGATGCAATAAAAAGCCTCCGCAGAGGTTGAAGTCGACGTCGCATCCGTAACCAGTCATGTCCCCATGGTTATTGATGTCGATCACCGCAACTAATTGCACATCCGCGTCCGCTGGGTTATCCAGCAGATCCATTATATTTAACCGCACGCCAGGGCGAGGCACAAGGTAGCTGTTATTGTCTGTATCGAAATTTTGCGTCAGGACAATAAGGTTCTTATTGTTAAAAAGTGCGAAATAATTAATGCCCTCAAAATAGGATTTGAAATTTCCCTGCCGATCCCATATCCCGTAATGGTTCTTAGTGGAATCTCCTAAAAAGACGTGTGACACGCCAATGATGTCTCCGGATTTGCTAATGCCAAAGGAAGTTGTGTCACTGTCCGTCGGAAGAGGATTAAGTAACTGAGGCTTGTTATACGGGAGTAGGAATCGAATGGCGCGAAAAGCATTTAAATTCGGATCGAAAATAGTTCCAACCACGATTCCTTTATTGTTGACTCCCCAGCATCCTGGGCAATCGCTTCCTGTCGGAAGCTGATAGCTGAAGAGCGTTTCACCCTTCTTGTAGAGTCGGTAGGTATTAAGGGCAGAAGGGTCTTCTGATCTAACCAACGCAGTATCAGAATCGTTAAGTGACTGGACAAAGGTTTTAGTTTCTCCAGGCAAAAGTGGGATAATTTCCACCTCGTCTCCACGAAATAGTGCCGCTTGAAAGTTTCCGGTTTGAGGGTCTGTGAGATAGCCGCCTATTGTTCCGCGAGCATTGACCGTAAGCACATTACCTGGCTGGAGGACATGCAAGATTCCATCTCCGTAAACGGCGATGTGGGCAACTCCAGACGAATCATAGATATCCCCGTAAACTTTTCTTTTATCGTCGATTGCGACGGGGTTAAATTGAGTGAATCCTGATGGTAACGTTATCTTAGAAAGCGAAATATAGCGGTAGTGATATTCATGCGATTGTTCGGCATGCGTTATTGGTATCCACCATGCCAGTGCTAGTCCAAGCACGCAGCCAAACCACTTACTGTGTAGTATCTTGATTTTCTTGTAAGCTGACTTAGCGATCTTGTTGCAACGATCAAGAATATTATTATTCTCAGCCAGTACTAGGGTTGTGCAATTCGTTTGTTTTGGTTTTTTCATTACGCTATCTTCCGCTTTAGGTTTGATTATGAATAGTACCTCATAGACTGGCGTTAAGAAGTATCCAGCTAGGGCGGGGTCAATTCGTGGCGGGGTAAGATCTGATTTCTGTACGATTGAGAAGATTTTTCGCTGCTACAATCTACAGTCGACTGATTTTATCAGCAGCAGATTTCTCGAATTAGGAAAATGTCACACACCTGCTTGGAAAAACTCAAATGCAGTCCAACATTTAAAATAGTAACACCATTTACTATAGTGCACCTTTCAATTACATTTTAAGTCGAAAAATATTAACAAACTGGATTTTGAATGGCTACAGGTGACACTGAAGATACGATGTAAAGAAGAATTGAAGGATAGAAATAGGTGCCAGCATAATAAAAACGATTCACTCTATAAGAACCCGACCCTGAAAACCAAATATCCAGAGTGAACAGTTTATAATCGTATCGATGAATTCCATTTTTACATCAGGCATTTCATTTCCACCCCTGGATCGGGCGCTTAAGGAACCCAATGGATTATTGGCGATGGGTGGCGATCTTACGCCACAACGATTATTGGAGGCTTACCGCAAAGGAATTTTCCCATGGTTTAATGAGGGTGAGCCTATTTTGTGGTGGAGCCCTGACCCAAGAATGGTATTATTTCCCGATGAATTGCGAATTTCACGCTCCTTGTCTAAGGAGCTTAAGAAGAACAATTATCAGATCCGCGCTGATCATCGTTTTAGCGAAGTGATGCAGGCTTGCGCAGCGCCACGTAAAGGGCAAGCGGGAACCTGGATACACCCTGAAATGATTGCCGCCTACACCACATTGCATGAAATGAAATTCGCGCACTCAGTGGAAATGTGGGTGGATGATGAACTGGTCGGTGGACTGTATGGGATCGCATTAGGTCAAATTTTTTTTGGTGAGTCGATGTTTTCTCGTGCACCGAATGCGTCTAAAATCGCTTTTGTCCATTTGGTTAAGCAAGTGCAGGAATGGGGATTTGGTTTAATCGATTGCCAAGTCAAAACGAATCATCTTGCTTCGCTGGGTGCGCGCGAAATACCCAGAGCGGCATTCGCGCAATACTTGAGTGAGTTAATTTCAGAATCGCCGGGTGGCGAACATTGGTGTTTTGAGTAACAGAACAGTATTAACGTCGATAATAAACGGTCAAGATGTTTAAATTTCACACAACCGGGGTTTATGATTGTAGCTATCTGCCAGGAAAACAGGCGTGTTCTGAAGTGGTTACGCCAGAGCACCAAATTGATACGCAGGTGTATAGCAAATTAATTCAAGTCGGATTTCGCCGCAGTGGACACTACACCTATCGCCCCAGTTGTG
>ERZ1292625.2264-Hain-H41-01um-R1-2264-length-18476-cov-4_pt1 | contig 18476 bp, 26 predicted proteins | sample MGYA00564400_ERZ1292625 | MGnify/ENA primary metagenome ERZ1292625 (study PRJEB36523, sample SAMEA6512639) | groundwater metagenome | collected 2019-01-08 | study: AquaDiva: Metagenomics assemblies of 32 groundwater samples
ATGGAATACAACAACAAGCAAGCTGCCGTCCGCGAAGCTGTCGCGGCGCAACTGCAAGCCGCCAATCCGACGTGGACGCGAGAACAGTCTCTGGCGAAAGCTACGGAGCAGTATCCGAATGCTGCCGGTCGCGGAGGGCAGAACGCGATGCCGGGGTTACAGGGGCCTCTTCCTGGTCAGAAGCAGCCAGGCCAGCCGCTGCCGGGTATTGGGAGCGGTAGTCCGATTCCCGACGCGGCAGCGATTGCCAAGTTCAGAGATGATCCCGAGACGCTAGTCTCGGCATGGCTGGACGCTGGCTGGTCAGAGCAACAAGTCAACAAAGAACTGGCGCGCATCTACAAGGACGACAAGTTCAAGAACACTCGCACGGCTCGTAACCCAAGAGGCGGCGGAGGATTCACGACCGGGAAAGAAGAGGGTGTTGATCCAGTGACCGGGGCGACGTACCCGACGAATTTGCTCGCTCCGTTGTTTGACGCCTTTACCGGGGCCAACCAGAGCGAGTACGACTGGACCGCTGACCCGACGCCAGAGGCCCCGAAGCGGCAGAGTGGAAAACTTCGGAAGGCCGGTCGAGCGAATTGGCTCGACCGCTGGTTCGGCGCGCCGGTGACGCCGCCACAGGAAGTCTATAAAGGGTTTCCGGGAATGGGGTACTAGCGAATGGCCGGAAACTTCTTCGACCAAGACAACGACATCATTTCAGCGCTACTCCCTAAGCGACGCAAGCCGCAGCAGGAACCGCTCGATGAGGAGCAAGAGTCGAGTCTTCTTGGCGACATCGGCAACGCGACACTCTCCGGCGTCGGGGCAGTAGGGAATTTCTTGGATCTGTCAGGGTCATCCGTCCGCGACGCGCTCGCCGGCAAGAACCCGCTCGACCAATGGCTGCCTTGGAACTTAACAAGCAGCGAGCACCGCACCAGCGGGCGAGATCTTCTTCGCCAGCACAATCTCATCGGCAAGAAAGACACCTGGGGAAATTTCTTCGGTGGCATGGCAGCCGAGGCTGTGCTTGATCCGACGATTCTGCTTGGCCCCGGTGCCCTCTCAAAAACCGGCAAGCTATTCCAGGGCGCAGGAATGCTCGACGACGTAGCCCGAGCCACCGCGAAAGGAGTCGGCCGCCGCGTCGGCCGCATGACGCCTGGAATCGGCGAAGACATCCTTCGCCTCGGCGACACCGCCGCTCAAACCGCGCGCCGCAGCGACGTGGCTGACGTGGCCGCCAAGATGTTCCCCGGCGAGAATTTAGACGACCTGCTCAAGCAGCCGCTCCAGAAAGGCTTGTTCAATTACGGCTTGCCATTTGATGGAATGAATATCGACATTGGCACCGGGAAGGTCGGAAAAAAAGTTGCAGGCTATCTCGACAAGATCGGCGGCGCTGCCAAGGCGAGCTTCCCCGGCCGCGTGGCGTCGATGCTGTTCGACCCGGCGGTAGAAAACACGCTGGACCCGGTAGCTCAAGACTTGGCCCGCAAGGCGTACGCGGGGAAGCGAGACACAGAGAGCGTCGCTCGGCACGCCAGCCTGCAAGCTCAAGAAGCCATCGCTGAAAGCCTGGAGCCATTCAAGGCGGCCTACGGCGCTGAGGTGCGGGCAATGGGCGAGACGATGCTCAACAAGGGCGGCTCGCCGGCGCAGACCGCCGCCACGCTCTCCGATGACATGGCTGGAGCGTTGGTCGCAAAATACCACGACCGCATCATGCGGCTTGGGGACGAAATTGGCGACGTGGACAAGGCGTTCAAGTTGCTCAATCTCGATCCGACAAAGCTCGATCCGGCGGTGCGGACGCAAATGGCGGGAGCCATGAACGACCTGCGGACTGCCCGCGATGCCCTCAAGACTTCCGGCGTGGAGATGGGTGGCAAGGATGTTTGGCTGGGAGAGTTACCAGGAACGCACGGCAATGCACTTCCCGGCGCAGGCCCGTCTCCTATCCGCCACATGCCCCGCAACCCGAAGGAATGGAAAGACTTCACCGACGTCTTCCAGGGTCGCCAGCACGCCGGCACAACCACCAGCGACGCCGCCCGCGAAGTCCATACCGGGCTGATCCCGGAAGAGATCATCAATCAGATTTTGATGGACCCAAATACTCGTCCGCACCCCAATCACGATCCGGCTGCGTACATCCACCAGACCTACGGCCAGTGGCTGGGTCACGGTAACTTGGAAGTCATCGACCCGCAGAGCGGAGCTAAAATTGCACAAAACCGCTGGGCTCCTGGCGCTCAACACGGAAGCCAGCAGGCTCAGTACGCCCACGCGGAGAAACTGGCGAAATACATCGAGAAGTCTCCGCAGCGAGCACGGTACACTAACTTCGTCCTGCACGACGAGGATAAGTACATCGCCGATGCTCTCAAGAGAAACGCCACGCTGACGGCGGTGCATGAGCAGGTTTTTCAGCACGTCAACGACCAGCCCTGGATGCGGGCCGTGGGAGCCCGGATTCAATCGCTCAACCATCAGGTTTTCGATCCTGCGACTGGCAAGATGAAAACAGTGAAGGCGTTTATTCCGCCAGGCAGCATCCCGCCGGCAGCCGCCAACACCGGCGTCCCTCTGGCCGACGCCTACAAACAGATGGGGCTCGACTCGGATGCAGCGATTCGCCACCAAGCAGAGAAGTTGGCAAAAAAGAACTACGGGACAAACGACCCGGTAATTGTCGACGCAATCAAGGACGGGCTCAAGGACGCCGAGATCCCAGAGGACTTGCAACGCGCCATGCAGGCCATGAAGAAGTTGCACGCTGAACCGGGCTGGCTCGATACGCTGGGTGGCATGGTGGACAAGGTTAATAACTTCACCAAGTCCTGGCTCTATCTCCCGTTCCCTTCCTCGGCTGGCCGCAACCTGCTGGGCGGCACGGTCGCCAACGCCATGACCGGCTACGTGGAAGGTCCGCGTGACATGTTCGCCTTGCTGCGGAGAATCAAGCAGGCACACGAGGGCTGGCGAACCGGCGACAAGAACATGTCGCGTGCGTTTTTCATCAACAACGTATTCAGCCCGCACAACTCGCAGGACATCAAACTGAACCTGGAAGGGATCGCACCTGGCAACCCGCTCAACGTCAAGCAGACCATCAGCGAACTCGCCACGGCAAAGATGCTGGAGAACACCCAGCGGGCCGGCGGCAAGCCGGCTCTCTCGGCCGCACAGAAGGCAGGCGTGGCCGCGAACACGGTCCTGCAAACAGGAGCGAAGAACAATGCCTTAGTCGAGTGGGTCAACCGCGGAAGCATGTACCTCTACCTGACCGAAGACAAAGGCTGGACCCCAGCAGCAGCGGCCCGCAAGGTCGAAGAGATTCACTTCAATTATTCCCCCGGCGGCAGCACGGAATTTGAGAAGCAGGTCGCCAGCCGGATGGTGCTGTTCTACAAATTCCAGCGGGGCATGGCTCCGCTCTTTTTCAAGACGCTGGCCAAGCATCCTGGCGGAGCGATGGCCCAGACTGTCCGCGCGGAACGCCTGGCCGCAGGCAACGATCCTACGACGCCGGATTACGTCGCCGGCACACTCGCCATCCCGAACCCGCTAGGCCATGTCAAACCAGACGGCAGCAAATCGTACATCACCGGCTTCGGCCTTCCCTTCGAGCAGACGCTGGCCTTCGCCGAAGGTGCGCCCAATCCGCAGGCGGGGATTCGTGAGGCGTTGGCGCAAACAACACCGCTGATTAAGGCACCGATTGAATGGGCCACGGGGCAGAGCCTGTTTCAAACAGGGCCTCGCGGTGGAGGCCGTGAACTGGAAGACCTCGATCCGACGCTGGGGCGGACAGCGAAGAATGTCGGCTATACTCTCGGGCTCAACGAGAAGTCCGGCAAGGCGTTCGGCAAGGGGAATGAAGCGGCGGCGGCAGGAGAGTTTGTCGTGGCCAACAGCCCCGCGTCACGCTTCGCTACGACGGCGCGGCAGTTGAGCGACCCGCGAAAGTCCATCTTCGAGAAGGCCCTTAACTTCGGCTCAGGAGTCCGCGTGAGCGACGTGAGCCCGCAGGCCCAGGATGCCGTGCTGCGGCAGCGACTGGCCGAGCACATGAAGCGGAGCGGGGCCGTCGAGTTCACCAAGACTTACTTCCGCAAAGACGACAAGGCCGCTATGGACCCGGCGGAGGCGGAGCGGTCGCGGCGAATGGATGCGCTGATGACGGAGTTGGCTAAGCGGGCGAAGGAGCGGAAGAAGGCGACAGGAAATAAATAGGGCTGTCTGGACCGAAGTCTCAGGCCGGAATGAACCCGGCGAGGCCGACAGCCAGAACCCCTGGCTCTGGTAGCGAGCGCTCGCCCCAGTGGTTGGTTGCCTTATACCATCCGCCGAATACCCTTGCAATCCGCCGCCCTCTTCCGCTACGATACAACCTACAGGTTGTGACCTCGAAAGCGATTCCAGTACAAGGAGATTTTTATGGCAGAAGAAGCACCCTCCGGGCTCAAGAGCACCGCAGGCAGCATGGGCGAACTCAGCGACCGTCAAGGCCAGGTCGGCATCAACTCCGGCGATGGCGTTCAGGTCGTGTCCGGCCAGGCGAACCTCGGCGGTGCGTCCGACCGCGGCAGCGACGGCAGCACGCCCGGCGCGGGGACGATGCCGAAGTAAATCAATCGCGGCAGTTCCTGCAACGTCCTGCTGCATTTGGGCCGCTGGCTCGGGAGAGGCCGGCGGCTTTTTCTTTCGGGAGTAGCTGATGCCGCCGATAGGCTACACGCCGCCGCCACACACGGGAACGTGGACAACCACGGGCAGCTACTGCGATTCGACGGCGACATACTGGACTCCTGGCGACGAGATCGACTCCAGCGACCCTCCAGACGACCCGGCCGCCGAAGAGAAGCAAGAGGAACCCGAGCCCGTAGTCGTCAACTGGGAGCGGCCAGTAAGCCACAGAAAACACTCTTCACCAACGCGCGGTGACTGGAACCTGATGCCGAAAGCCCGAGGGCCTCCGGGATCAACGCTTTCCACACTGCACAATCTTTAGTGAAGATGGCCAGCGGGCGAGGGCGTCCGCTGGTTTTTATTGCGCATGGCCGCATTCTTCCGCACTCTGCGGACGTCCCTTGGTTCGGGACCGACGACCTCCGTCACTATCAGGTACGGAAGTAGGCCCTGTTCTAAAAACCAGAAACCCGCTATACCATTCAGGACATAACCCACATGGCCACCAAACAACAATCCAGCAGGGAACTCGTCGCCACCAACGTCAGGCGACTCCGTGAAGCCAAGGGGCTTTCGCAGTCCGCATTAGCCAGGCGGTCCAAGCTCCGGCCAGCCAGGTTGTCGCTGATCGAGGGAGCCAAGCACGACCCGCAGTGCGAGACGCTGGACCGGCTGGCAAAGGCCCTGGACGTGACGCCGGCCGATCTGCTTGAGCCACCAGAAAAATCTTAGCGGATTCCCCCTTGACGCCTTATTCGATTCTTGACATACTCCTTTTCACGCCAAGAAGAACGGCTGGAAACGATTAGGACTACGGTCGGAACCGTAGGGGTTGGAGAGCTCAAATGAACAAGGACATGCTCAATTTGCATTCGCACGGAACGCAAAGTACGCTTTCGCATAGAGGCGTAATCCTTGAACGACACGCTGACCATCCACGAGCTTTTGAACAGCCATTACATTCCTGCCAAGATGGATCTAGCGGATGCGACGGTTGTATGGATGACAGGGGCGGTGAATCTATTCGGGGAGTCGCTGGGGAGGCCGGCAGCGCTTCCCGACTTCCACGACATGGCGATCTGCCGTTTCATGCGGTGGCTAATGGAGCACGGCCGCTCGGCGAGGACAGCGATGAGCCAGAGGACGGCACTGAGGATTCTTTTTAGGACTCGCACACAACTAGGAGGTTGTCATGGAAGGCGTTACGCTCAATCAGATCAGAGAAGCCCAGGCTGCGCTCCTGCTGGGCAGCAGCCTGACCACGGACCAAATCGCGGTTATCGACCGCGCTCTCGACATCGCTTGCAGCAGCGTCAACCTCGGCCTACAGACTCGCCTGCGAGACGAGTTTGCGATGGCAGCGCTGACCGGGATGATTGCAAGCAATGGATTCTCGCTAAACGTGAAAGCTGGAATCGACAAGGTAGCGGCTCGCGGCGGAATCCCGGACAACGAGGCAATCGCTAAAGAAGTGATTGGAGAATGCACCATTATTTCTTACGGACTCGCCGACGCCATGCTCAAAGCGAGGATCGCAAAGTGAGAATTCCAATCGAAGGGCCGAAACCGCATTCGCCTCTCTGGTACTCCCAGCGTCGTTTCAACCCAGAATCCGAGCGGCCCGTCGTGTTTGGCGCGTCCATCGCCGCGGCTGTGTGCGGGATGTCAGAGTACCGCACTCCCTTATACATCTTCCGTGAGTGCATGGGACTGATCGAGGAAGCGGAAGGAACGAAACTAGCCGAGCGCCGCAAGCGGATCGGCCTCAAGATGGAGCCGGTCATCATCGAGGAGTACGCCATCGAGACCGGCAACGAAGTGGATTCGCCGCTGCCCTGCTACTTCCACCCGGACCATCAGTTCATCGGAGCAACGCCTGACGGCATGGTGCTGGCTGACGGCGAATGGAACCACCCTTTGGATTGCAAGGACTCGGGATTTCGCATGGCGGCGAGCTACGGCGAGGAAGGGACTGACGAACTCCCGGACGACTACCTCGTGCAAGCCCAACAGCAGATGCTGGTCATGGACTGCGACCTGCAAGAGACGGCTGTAATGATGGACCGCACGCTCCGCATCTACCGCGTTGAGAAGAACACCGACCTCCAAGAATGCATCGTCGAGGCCGCGACGGAACTCTTTGAGCGGCTGAAAAACAACGACCCGCCCGAGCCGTCATGGGAACACCCCTCAACTCCTAAGCTGGTCAAGAGCCTCTTTGGAATCACCGAATCACTGACCATCGAACTGCCCGAAGAAATCACCATCTACTGGCAGCAAAAGAAGGACGCCCGCCGACAGATTGGCGAGCTTGAAAAACTAGAGGACGCCCTTAAGGCCCGCGTCGCCTTCGCCATGCAGGACGCGGCGGTCGGGCTACTGCCGGGCGGCAAACAAATCACGCGCAGTATCGTCAACGTCAAAGAGAGTTTTCGAGAAGCGTATTCCTACCAGAAGATGTCTGAAAGCAAAGCAAAAGGGAGCAAGTAATGAGCACCGCGTTAGCACCATCTAAAGACTTCAACGAGATGGAAGTGTCGTTTATTCCGTTCGGGGAGAAGTCACAAATCCAACTCAAGGTCAACATGGTCAGGAACGTCCTGACGAAGCCGACCGCGAAGGGCTGCAAGCCCAGCGACAACGACGTCATTAAATTTATGATGCTGGCGAAGTCCAGGGAACTCAACGTCTTTGCTGGCGACGGGTTCCTGATCGGCTACGACACCAAGGACGGCCCGGAGTTTAGCCTCGTGACCGCCGTGCAGGCGCTGTTCAAGAGGTCTGAAGCCAACCCTCAGTTCGACGGACTTGAGCAGGGTGTCATCGTCAAAAACAAGGAGACTGGCAGTATCGAATACCGCGACGGAGATTTCTTTCTGGAGGACGAGGTTCTGCTCGGTGCCTGGGCTCGTTGCTATCGCAAGGACAGGGCCAAGCCGTTCTACGACGCCGTGAAACTTACGTCGTTCAATAAAGGGTTTGGCCGCTGGAACACCGATCCGGGCGGCATGATCGTCAAGTGTGCTCAGTCGAGCGTGCTTCGCGCCGCCTTCCCAACGCAGCTTGGCGGCCTCTACATCCAGGAGGAGATTCACCTGCACGGCGACTCGTACGTCCTGCCGCCGACGATGCCACCCAATCCGCTCATCAGCCAGCATCCGATTGAGACGGTCGCGGCAGAAGGTGTCAATACTCACTCGGCTGTCGTAGATGCCAAGCCGCAGACCAAATCCGAGAAGCTGGCGGCGAGCAGGCCAAAGAAAGCAGCCAAGGCCACAGAGGCACCCAAGCCAGAACCAGTGGCTCCTCCCGCTGAAACCCAAACCGAAATCCCCGAGGCCGCCTACGAAGGGACGGACGCCGCGGCCCCAGAAGAGGAAACCCAGGAAGAGGCGGGTCTGGTCGATCAATTCAAGCACGGCCTGCAATACTGCCCCACCTACGCGGATGTGATGAAGTTCCGCGACACGTTCTGCGGGCAGAATCGCAAACACGAGACCAGCGAAGAGGAGACCAGCGAGATCGAGAAGATCGCCGAGGTCGAGGGGAAGAAGCGGCTGCCGCCTCCGGCTGCGAAGAAGACAAAGAGTTTCGAGTAACACACAATCCAGTGATTGTTTCACCCAAATCCAGGAGAATTTTATGTCGGGCTACACAAATGCAGGGCCAGCGATGACGGACCGAGAGAGGCCGCCGGCTCCTCCAACACAGAAGGTTCCAGCCGCAATGGCCGAGACTTCCTTGGCGATTGAAAGCCTGCGGTCTGCTGTCGAAGTCCTGATGTCGCGGCTAACTCCAGTGCAGGGGCAGGAAAAAGGAAACCAGCCGCAAGCGGTCATCCCATGCAGGCAGCCGTGCGGCGTGTTGGTCGCTGACCAAATGCTTGAGGTTGTAAACCAATTGGACCGCATCGCCGAGACCGTGCGGGCCGCTACCAGGATTCTGGAGATTTAACGAGCCACGGAGCGTAATCAGTACCTGCATCCTAAAAAGCCTTCGCGTCCACAATTTGTCGAATGACTCCGAAAGCGGTGACGGGTGGAACAACGCGGCGACACTGATTTTTTGGAGATCACGGATGAAAGTTTTGGCGATTGACCCCGGCACATACAAAAGCGGGGTCGTAGAGATCAACCACGGCAAGGTGATCCCGATTGGCGACCTGCCAAACGAGGAAGTCTTGAGACTCGTTGGCTGCACCGACGGGTACGACGCCGTGGTCTGCGAATGGATAGAGAGCTACGGAATGGCCGTCGGGAAGGAAGTTTTTGAAACAGTTTTTTTCATTGGGCGTATGTGCCAGGCGTCGTCGGCTCACTTCCACCGCACGACCCGCAAGGAAGTGAAGATCAATTTCTGCAACACCCACAAGGCCACCGACTCAAACATCCGCACTGCGACCATCGACCGATACGGCGGAGCGTCGGCAGTCGGAAAAAAATCATCCCCTGGGCCGTTGTTCGGCGTAACCGGCCACATGTGGCAGGCGCTCGCCGTGGGTCTCACGTACATCGACCAGCAGAAAGAGGAGAGCGGTGGCCACGATTCTCACTAAACCAGTCCGCCGCATCGTCCCCAACGGCATCGTCGTGGAGATCCGCGAGGACGGCATCGCCATTCGCCTGCCGCACAAAAAGAAGTGGCTGACCGCGACGTGGGAGCAAATCGCCAAGGCGGGATTCGTTAATGCTGGTGCCAAGCTGAACGCCGACGAGTGGCTACTGCCGCTCAATCTGCTGACCAAAACAAACGCCGTCATTCGGCGAGGACGGAAACCTAAACCCCGGAAGGAACCTGCATGTTAGTTTTAACCAGAAAAAAGAATGAATCCATAGTCATTGGTGACAACGTGACCGTTGTGATCGTGGAGATCCGCGGCGACAAAGTGAGGTTAGGCGTCGAATGCGACAAAGACATCCCAGTTCATCGCCAAGAGGTCTATGACGCGATCAAGCGGAGAGAGGCAAACGACAAGTCGGATTGACACTTATTCCATTCTTCGGATACATTAACTCACAACCACAGAGTTGTCTTATGGCTCGTCAACAACAGAACACAACCCGACAAATGCAGCCACCCAGCGGGCCACCTGAGCCCCCGGACCAAGTTCCGTTTCCGACGGGCGAAGCGGTTCGCGTGCTGCCGCCTGGTCCTGACGCGGGGAAGTTGCCGCGCAGGACGAACGGACGGTTTGCGAAACAGGCAGAGTCGCTGAAAGCAAACGGGCGTCCGCAGCAAGAGTTCGTTCCCGTGTTTGCCAAGACGGCCAACGGTCAACCGCTGAACGACGATCAGGCCAGTGCCCTAGCTGACCACATCAACGAGCAGCGCTTTCAAGAGGAAGTGGACCACCAGCTTAACGGAAACTTCGCCGACCCGAGCGACACAGCCCGCGGAAGTCCGTCTGAGATCGCCGAGACCCAAGAGCGGCTCAGGCTCATCGGGCAGGCCGGAGCGAGCGGCATGGTCCTCTTCGCAGATCACGTTGTCGGGCTGCTAGGAGAGTTCCAGCAGCGATTCTTCCAGCAGCACGGGCAGATTCTCTCCATCAACCAATCTTGGGCCATGCTGGTCAACACGGTGAACCTAGCGTTGCCTAACGAATAGCTTCCTCTGGAATTTAATACAGGATCGTATCTCATGCTCTACCGCCTCCTCGCCGGGCTCATCTTCGCCCTGGCATCGTCCCAAGTTTTCGCCCAACCTGCCCCTGCCGACGCCGACGATACGGCCATCGCAGCTTCCAAGGTGCCGAACATTGTCGGCTCGACCTACAACGCTGGCCGCGCGGCCCTCAGTGCCAACGGCTTTTTCATCCGCCTCGACAAGCCGATGGCCGACGACGAAGTGATTGCGAAGCAGGAACCGGCTGCCGGTGGAATTCTGCCGAGAGGGGAATTCGTCGCCGTGTTCGGTGTGGCACCAGAAGCGCCGAAGCCTGCCGAACCGCTCATTCCGGTCCCCGCTGTCCCCGCTGTTGACCCGGAACCAGTCGTGCAAAAGTCAGTCGTAGTAAAACAGTTTGGTAGCCACACCAAGCGAGGCGTTCTGCCGGATGACCTGCCGGACGGTGTTTACTTGCTGAAAGTTGTTGGCGGGGTGAAGACGCTGGAAACCGCCGAAGAGATTGAATTGAATGGGCCCGGACCCGGACCCGGACCTGCCCCTGGACCGCTCACCGATTTCGGCAAGGCAATCAAAGCGGCGGCAGACAAAGCGACCGGCGACACCGACCGCGTGAATACGGCACAAGGGCTGGCGGTGCTTTATCGCGGCATTTCCGCAGAGGCTCACAAGCCGGGGACTGAGACGACTCTTGAAAAGCTTTCCAACACCACGCTGTTCGTGACTGACGCGGCCTTGGTACATCAGGGTGCAACGGCAGTGGCCGCCTGGGCTGACATGCGGGCCACGTTGCGGGCGGCGATGGTGGACGCGATTCAAAAAGGCAAGAGCGTGAAGGAGATGGGCGACCTTCTCGATCAAGCTGCTGCTGGCCTGGAAGCATCGGCACCGAAGATGGCGTCCCAAGCACCAAGCCCTGAGTTTTGGGCCTTCCTCTTGAAGCTGTTAGAGATTTTGCTGTCGATGCTCAAGAAGTAAGCGGTCCTTTTTTATGACAATCAAATACACGACGCTGACGCAACTTGCGGAGGCTTTCAAGAGTGGCGAGTTGGACAAGAGGGAATACTTCCTTTTGATCGACAAGGGTGGCAATTCCCTCTATCTCCGTCGCTACTCAGGCGAGCTTACCGACGATGAAATCGACAAAGAGCATGAGCGTTGCGAGCAACTCTTTCGCCGGGAATATGGTAACCCGGTCCAGGAGTTACTGACCCTCGCTGGGATTAACTCGGAACACTGCTGAACCTCTGCAAAGTAGAAACCAATGACCAAGATTCGCTTAGTCTTGCTCCTACTGGCCTGCTTATGCAGCCAATCTCTCGCCCAAGAGAAACCGCACGCCACGGGCTACGTCCCGTCGCCGTTCACCAAAGCGCTGCGGGCGAATAGCAAAGTCAAGCACGGGCCGTCGCTGACACGCTTGGCGACACTCACTCTCCCGGCAACCTACGAATCTCCGTACCAGATTCCTAACCAGAACCAGGGAAATTGCGGCTCCTGTTGGGCAGTCTCTGGTGCAATCATCGTCTCGATGGCAAACGTCCAAGCTGGCAATGCCAAAGGCGACGGATCGTTCGTTGCCTCCGCGGATACTGTCATGTGGTGCTATTCCACTGGCGGTTGCAATGGCGACGACGCTTCCACGGTATTTCGGATTGCCGAGAATGACGGCCTGCCAATCAATGCCGATGTGGGCGAGTACAAAGACACTGGCCGGGGGCCGTGCAACAAAACGGCCAAGCGGTACAAGATCGACGACTGGGGCTACGCTGACACCAATGGCGATGGCTGGTCGAGTTATGAGGAAATCAAGACGTGCATCTTCCAGTACGGTGGGTGCATTTGCACTAACGCCGCCGGGGCATTAAACGACGGCGAGGCTGTTTCTACCTCGCGGACTAGCCGAACCGACCACCAGACCATCTACGTCGGCTGGGACGATACGAAAGTCGGCAACGGGTACAAGGGTGCCTTGCTGATGAAGAACCAGTGGGGCGACTGGGGCTTCAAGCGGAATGGCCAGTGGGGTTACTGCTGGCTGGCTGCTTTCAATGATGGCAAGATCGCGGCGAGCGGAAGCTCCGAAGTCATGTGGGTCAAGGTGAACGGTTCTGGTCCGCCGCTCCCTCCACCGCCGCCAGTTGTCATGCCGCTGCTTGGCGACCTATTTGTCGAGAACGGCAAGATCATTCGCGGCGAACTATCCATCGGCGGAATCAACTACGTGGCCAGGCCCAATGGTACTACATCAGCCGGCGTGCCGAAATTCAATTTCCTTTACCTCGCTCCGTAATGATTCTCGCCGCCCTCCTAGTCGTGTTTTTCTCCATCCCCGTCGCGGGCATTTGCGGGTCCGCTTTTTACTTCCGCGACAAATACTTTGAGATTTCTGAGCGGATGCACAACGCGATTCCGCTGATTGACGAAGGCAAGTACGAAGAGGCGAGAGAGATACTTTCGGACCATTGACTATGACCACCGCCACCAAAAAACAGACCGCCGTATGGATTCGCTGGATGATCCGGCGAGACATGCCAGAAGTCATGGCCATTGAAGAGGCCCGATTTGAACATCCGTGGACCGAAGAGGACTTTATTCACTGCTTGCGGCAACGGAATGCAATCGGCATGGTGGCGTGCGAACGCGACGCGCAGGGGAAGATTCTCGGCCACATGATTTACGAACTACACCGCAACCGCCTGCACCTGCTCAATCTGGCGGTGCGGCAGAAGGGCATCGGAACCGGGCGGGCATTGATCGAGAAGCTCAAAGGCAAACTGTCCACGGCCACCCGTAACAGGCTGATGTGCGAAGTCCGCGAATCGAACCTTGACGCGCAGTGCTGGCTCCGGGCATTGGGGTTCAAGGCTATCAGCGTACTCAAGGACTTTTACGAAACCACGCCGGAAGATGCTTACCTTTTTGAATTCAAGCACCGATGAAATTCCTCCTGCTAATCCTACTCACGCTCACCATCGGCCACGGCCTACGCCAAGTCATCCCGCGAACGTCTCGCCGCCCTTACCAGGAAGTCATCTGCGACATCGAGCGGCTACAGGCCAGCGGCAAGGGGACTGAGGCAGCGTTTACGAAGCTGGCGAGTGAGATTGCTGGCGGGGTGAGGGATTTTTAACTATGGTTCACGACATGGCCGCCTACTGCCCGCGTTGCTTCAGAGTCCAGTGTCGATGCGCACGACAGAACAAATCGGCAGGCCCGAGCGCGGAAGAACTGAAAGGCCAAAGGCTTAGAAAATACGAAGTGATTATCCAGCAGTTCAATGAGATCGTGGCCTACATCGCCAGCGACTGGTACACGCGGGAGGAACGGCATTCGGAGTTGAGGATTTACTAACCCAAGTAAGGAGACAGCGGGACGATGCTATTTATCCGAGAGAGCCTGAAAGGATTCGCCTGACCAAATGAATTGGCTGCAATCTATCTTCGACGCCAGCGACTTCATGCCCCGCAGCATGTGCGGAACCGGCTGGACGGAAGGGCTCTTGTTGATTAATCAATCTGCGAACCTGATCGTCTGGCTGGCCTATACACTGATTCCCCTGGCCATCTTTCGCTTCTGGTGGCGGAAGCGGGGGCAGTACCCAAAACTCTGGCTGCTGCTCTTATTCGTGGCTTTCATCTGGCTGTGCGGACTGACCCACGCAAACGATTGGCTGGTTTTCCATTGGCCCGCCTACCGATTCTTCACTGCGACTGACGTAGCGACGGCCCTGGTGAGCCTGCCTACTGCCGTGGCGACGTTCATTGTGCTGGAATATGTAGCTTCGCTTCCCAGCAAAAAAGATTATGAAACGGTGACGACCCGACTGCTCATCGCGCTTCAGGAGGTTCAAGCCCTCAAGGATAGCAAGTGAAACACCTCAATTCATGGATGATTTGGTACGCTATCTGCCTGCATTTGGTGTGGGGGCTGTGCATCCTCGCCGATTCCCGCACCGCTGGGGTGACGGCGATTCATCATGTGTCCCTGGTGATGTTCCGAAGCAGCGCCGCCACTGGCTTGTTGATGCTGGCGGTTGCTGGCCTGGCGTTTGCCGGAATGGTGATTGAAAACAAGATGACCATCGTGCTGTTGCTCATCCCGCAACAATCGGTGCTGATGCTGTCGGCGGTGGGGGCGGTGGTTGCGAGCTTTGGCGGACATTTTGCGGATGGCGTCCCCCGGCCTCACGCCTTTATTTTCGCTGACCAGACCCCGGCGATTCTGTCGGCCATCCTCCATACGGTTGCGTTCCTCGATATTTACTTTGCGAAAGATGATGCGTAATGGACCAGTCTACAGCTGCCCTGATTACCGCTGTCTCGGCGGCCGTCGTCGCAATTCTCACGGTGCTCTTGACCAAAGGGAGCCCCGCGCTCAAAGCCATGCTGGACTTCTTCGGCAAGCGAAGCAAAGAGGAACAGGAGGTCGAGGCCCGCAAGCAGGAGACGCTGGAAAAGCTCCGCGTCGGTGGCTATGAAAAAGTCATCGTTCTGATGAACGAGCAGATGGTCAAGACGGATAAGACGGTGGCCGAGCAGAAGGGGGAGATTAAAACTCTCACCGCCCAATGCCTACAGCTGACGCTCGACCACAAGCAATGCGTGACGGAATCGGCGGCTATGCGAGCGGAGATTGCGGAACTGCGGGCTTCCGTGAAACGGCCTAAGTTACTGGTGGCTCATATCGCTACCAATGACAAGGGGGAAATTGTAGAATGGTCCCCATCGGCGGAAATCCTATTTGGCTGGTTGAAAAAGGAAGTCCTTGGCGAGAGTGCGGAGATTATCGTGCCGCCGGAATTGCGGGCACGGCATCATGCCAAGTTCAAGCTGGCGGCGAAGCAACGAGAAGTGGACGTGAGCGAGGAAATGGCAACCCAATTCCGCAACAGCGAAGGGATTCACAAAACGGGGAGCCGGATTCCCATCAGCATCGTCCTGTCCAGCGGGATGATTAGCGGCCAAACAATCTTTTACGCGGAAATTAGCGAGCGGTAACGCCAAGGAGCCCTATGTTCAGCCTCAATACCATCGTCAAGACCATCGTGTACTTAATCGTCGCGGGCCTGATTTTCTGGCTGCTCTGGTGGCTCGTGCATTTCGTCGGCCTGCCCCAGCCGTTCGCCAAAGTTGCGGACGTGGTTCTGGCGATTGCCGCCGTCCTGACGATCATCGGAGTCCTGCTGCAATTGGCTGGCTACCCGATCATTAAAAAGTAGCCACCCCACCCACCCCCGACAGCCCCAAGTCAGCGACCGAAGCCCGTGAGAAGCCCAGTTTCTATTTGCCGTGTTGCATGGCCGCAGGCTTGTGCGATGCGAACGCTGGCTCTCTGGCCAGTGGTTTATCACTATGAACGCTGACCGCCTCGACCTCCACGGTCTGGGCAGGAGCACCGTCAGGGTTGACTGTCACTTCGCTGCCTACCGCAATCGACTCAAAGCGATTGGTGGCGTCGGCCGCGATTGGCTTTCCGGCGGCGTTGACCTGGGTCTGCTGGTTGAGCGTGACTGTGGCGTCGCGGTTGGTTTCCTTATCGGTAACGACCAGGCGAACCGAAATGACGTCAATGCTCTTGACTGTGCCCTTCATAATGACTCTCCTGTAAATGAGATGACTCACAACCAGATGGTTGTACTACAGCACATCCCGTTCCTATTTTCCTTGAAAGGGTTTTGTATGAAGAGTTTTGTGATTCTATTGGTCGCGCTGACGGCCGCGGTGAGTGTCCCCAGCGTGAGCGAAGCGGCTTGCGGCTGGCGTCCATTCCAAAAGATGGCCGAGCGTCGCGCCGAAGGCCGTGGCATCGGTCAGAAGAACGGGCCAGCGAAGCGACTGGCGAGAGGCGAACGGTAGTCTTTTCCAACGAAAACCATGTCGCGCGAGCCGGCTGGTCTTGAGAAATCTTGGCCAGCCGGCTCATTTTGTTTCCAAGCGAGCCACGATGACGGCAGCCACGCCAGGGCGAATCCGCTTGACACACAACCCAGTGGTTGTTACTCTGACCATCTGAACCTGCTTTATAAGGCAGCTAAATCTTCCCCAGCATTCTGCTGTAGCTGGCGACCGTGCCCCCGGTCGCCGAGCAAGAGTTTCTTCGTCTTTCGGAAGGGGCCGCCATGACTCTTGGGGACACGTCAGAACTCGATGTACTAAAATTGTTATTTAACAATACGACGATGGCCCTCGTCGGCGACGCGACGGGTATCGTAGGGTCCGCTGCCGCGGGCTCGCTCTACATGGCCCTGCACACTGCCTATCCTGGCGAAGCTGGCTCGCAGAATACGAGCGAGGCGGCTTACACATCGTACGCCCGCGTTGCCGTAGCCCGCACAACAGGCGGATTCACGGCCTCCGCCAATCCAGCGGTCAATGCCGCCTTGATCCAGTTCCCGACCGCCACCGGCGGCAGCGAGACAGAAGGCTGGTGGAGCATCGGCACCGCGTCCTCGGGAGCCGGCAAGATCCTGGCCTCCGGCCCGCTCACAACCTCGGGCGCAGTGCCTAATGTATTTACCGGGCTCACCACGGACGTCATCACTGCCATTGCCCACGGATTCAGCGTCAGCGACCGCATTCAGTTCTTCTCGGTTCTGGGAGTGGCCTTGCCTGTCGGCATCACCGCAGGCGTGAACTACTTCGTCAAGACGGTGCCGGACGCCAACACCATGACCATTTCCGCCACCGACGGCGGAGCGACCTTGGACATCACAACGGCGGGAGCCGGGCTCTGTATCAAGACGACCGTGCTCGCAGTCAGCGTCAATGTGCGTCCTGAGTTCGCGGCTGGTGTGTGGAAGATGTACGCGGAGTAAGCAGTGGCGACAGCAGGACCAAACGCTGGCGGGACATTCGCCAGCGACCCAGCCGTAGGAACAATTGCCTGGACCAACCCAAGCAACGCCGCCAGCGTCAATGCCGTTTATGCCGAATGTGCCGAACTTGGAATGGGGCCGAGCGATGGTGAATACATCAAGGTCACAAACTTCGGTTTTTCACTGCCGTCCGATGCGACACCAACCGCCATCAAATTTTCCGTGGTGCGGAAGGCGTTTTCCTTGGGTGGCCTTATTGATAATCTCGTTTACACCGTGAAAGGCGGAGTCATTGGCGGCGACAACAACGCCAACGCAGGAACGTGGCTCGACTCTGACGAGAACCTGGATTATGCACCAGTCGGCGCTGGTGCATTATGGGGCAGAACATGGCTCTACACCGACATCAACGCCAGCGACTTTGGAATAGTCATCAGCCCGCATTTCGCGTCTACCAATACGGCCTATATGGACTACGTTTCCTGCACCATCACCTATACAACAACCGCTGCCGGCAAGCTGATGATGCGGAAAAGTACCAGGTACTTCCGCCAGTCGTTCTGCTTCCTCCCGCTGCTGCGGACGGCAGGCGGCTTGATCCTTCCCGACAAACAGATCCTCGCTCCACAACTCACCCTAGCTGGATAGCCCAATGGCTGGAATCTTCGCGCCCACATACACCGGGACCATCACCAACGCGGGTGGCACGTCCGACCTCGGCAGTTTCTCCCCTGCGGACGACGTGCCGATTCGGCTGCGCGGGTTCTTGCTGTCTCAGTTGTCAGAAGTAGGCGATGCCGCCGAAGAGGGCTTGCGCATCACCGTGAACCGCTTGCCGGCCACAATGACCGTGGGCTCGGGCGGTGCGGCTATCACCGCCTGCAAGCCATTGAGCGACTACTCAAACGGCGACGTCTGGAACATGACGGCTCGCGGCAACGACACCACCCCCGCCACGAGCAGCGGCACGCTGGAAGTTTTGCAGGAGATTGCCTGGAATATCCGCAACAGCCCGTATGACTTCTTCTACCCGGACGCGATGTTCTGTCCTGCTATCCGCCAGTCGGGAGCGAATCTTACTGGCATTACGATCACGATGCAGACCACGCCTGCGGATGACTTTACGGGATGCTTTACCTTCTGGGTGGAGGAAGTCATTTAATACTTATGAGCGACTTCGCAACCCTTCTCGGCGACGGCGACGGCCCGGCAGTAATGCCTGAGCGAGCCCCAAACATTCATGTTGCGCGGCAGATGACCGGCAATCTGGACGTCGCCCGCGAAGGCGAGACGGTCACGCTCAAGAACGGCAATCAACTTATCCGCTTCCCCTATAAAGTCGCCATGATCC
>ERZ1292625.967-Hain-H41-01um-R1-967-length-38248-cov-8_pt1 | contig 18469 bp, 17 predicted proteins | sample MGYA00564400_ERZ1292625 | MGnify/ENA primary metagenome ERZ1292625 (study PRJEB36523, sample SAMEA6512639) | groundwater metagenome | collected 2019-01-08 | study: AquaDiva: Metagenomics assemblies of 32 groundwater samples
AGTTCCTCTATAGAAACCAAAATCGCTTCGGTCGTATTGAAGATCGATAAGCCTGTCGATTATTTGTTGTCTTTGTATTTTCATTCCTTCACCAAATTCAAAAACAAAATGGCCGTACTCGCGGGGCGAGCCGATGTTATAGATGCACGAAACCGAAGCGACAACGATGGTATCTGGCCGAGTTAAAAGGTTTGCGGTAGCCGCAAGGCGAAGTTTGTCGATAAGCTCGTTAATGTCAGAATCTTTTTCAATGTAGGTATCGGTTGAAGGAATATAGCTTTCAGGCTGGTAATAATCGTAATAGGAGACAAAGTAGGAAACGGCGTTTTTGGGGAAAAAGTCACGCAGTTCCTGGTAAAGTTGGGCGGCCAGCGTTTTATTATGCGAAATAATTAATGTCGGTCTTTGCAGTTTTTCAATTACATTGGCCATGGTAAAGGTTTTCCCGCTGCCGGTTACCCCAAGGAGAACCTGATAAGGCATGCCTGATTCAATACCCTTGACTAATTTATCAACAGCGTTTTTCTGGTCGGAAATCGGCTTAAATTTGGAACGAAGTTTAAATTTCATATAGGTTATTATACATTAAATACTACTTGACATCTTCGGGTTTATTTCGTAAATTGATGATATGGCTCCGGTAGTTTACAGACGGCAAAACCAAATTTTTGAATTCATTAAGCAGTATATCCAAAACCACGGTTCGGCTCCAACTTTGCGCGAGATTGCAGATGCCATGGGCGTATCTTCCCTGGCTACAGTGCATGAACACTTAATGACCTTGGTTGAAAAAGGGTTAATTAAAAGAAAAGAAGGCAAAAGACGCTCAATTGATATTGTCGGGCCGGTAAACTTTACCAATGAAGGCATTGAAGTTCCAATTTTGGGCTTTATTGCCGCCGGTGCTCCAATTGAACCTTATACCGACCCCAACGCCTCAATGGCAATCCCCTCCTCCTTTTCTTCCCGCAAGAGACGGGTTTATGTTCTTCAGGTTCGGGGCGAGAGCATGATTGAGGAGCAAATCAGAGATGGCGATTATGTAATTATTGAACAGACAGACATTGCTAATAATGGGGAAATTGTAGTTGCCCTTTTGGATAACGGCATGGCCACTCTGAAACGTTATTTCAAAGAGGCAACCAGAATTCGTTTAGAACCCGCAAATGCCAAAATGCAGCCGATTTTTGTTAAAAATGTTCGTATTCAAGGTAAGGTAGTGGGCTTAATCCGCAGATATAACCGCAATTAGTAGAAATTAGTCTCCGTTTGACTTACACTTTAAACATGGCTTCTTTTTTCGCAGCATTTTTGGACATTTTTCTGCATCTGGATAAAAATCTGGCCATTATTATTGCCCACTACGGACCGTTAACCTACGGCCTGCTTTTTTTGATAATTTTCATGGAAACCGGTTTTGTAGTTACTCCCTTTTTGCCCGGCGACTCGCTCCTTTTTGCCGCCGGGGCTCTTTCCGCCACATCCTCCCTCAATATTGTCTGGGTCTATGTTCTTTTAATGTTTGCCGCAATTTTAGGCGATACGGTAAATTATTGGGTGGGGTATTTCATTGGTCCGAAAATCTACGAAAAGGATACGCGCTTAATTAAAAAAGAACATTTAACCAAGGCCCATAACTTTTATGAAAAATATGGCGGCCAGACAATTATCCTGGCGCGATTTATTCCGATTATCCGGACCTTTGCGCCTTTTGTGGCCGGGGTGGCAAAAATGACTTATTTCCATTTTATTACCTACAATATTGTTGGTGGAATAGTTTGGGTGTCACTCTTTCTTTTGGGGGGATATTTCTTCGGCAACCTGCCGTTTGTCAAAAGTAACTTTGAATATATAGTTCTTGCCATAATTGCCATTTCTTTAATTCCCATGGCTATCGAAATCTACAAATCCCTGCGAAGTAAAAACAAAACTCCTTAAATCCCTTCCAATAAGTTTCTCCCGGTCATGCTTGACGGTTTCTCTAAACCTAAAAGCGCCAGTACGGTGGGGGCGACGTCGGCTAAAATTCCCGATGGCAGCGTGTCGGTACGGCCGATAAAATTTCTGGAGATAGCAATAAAAGGTACTGGGTTTGCCGTATGCTCGGTATAAATCTGTCCGGTATGCGGATTTATTTTTTCTTCGGCGTTACCGTGGTCGGCCGTAATAAGCAGTGCAGCATCTTTGGTTATCAAGAGATTAAATAGCTTACCCAAACAGTCATCAACAACTTCGCAGGCTTTTGCGGTTGCACCGATACTTCCGGTGTGCCCGACCATATCGGGATTGGCAAAATTAATCAAGACAAAAGAAAAATTGCCGTCATCTCGTAATTGGGAAATTACCGAATCGCAAATCTCGTATGCGCTCATTTCCGGCTTCAAATCGTAAGTTGCAACCTTAGGCGATGGAACAATTATCCTTTCTTCACCGCCAAAGGCATTTTCTATTTGGCCGTTAAAATAATATGTGATAAATCTTTCTTTCTCGCTTTCGGAGACCCTTAGTTGGCGCTTGTTGGCTTCAGAAATGACCCTTCCTAGCGGCATATCCACCTTTTCCGGCGGAAAGGCGCTTTTGGCCCCGTTTTCCACCAAAAACTTGCCGTATTCTGTCATCATCGCAAAGTAGAGATTTTCGAGTTTTTTACCCCTATCGAACGGTTTTTGTAAAATTTCTACTTCTTTAAGATGACTTTTCATATACTTTACTTTATAGGGGTCAAACGCAGGCACTACATTTGCTTTGCTGAAATCCTCAAAAACGAATGCGCGAGATAACTGTCGGGGTCTGTCTATGCGAAAATTAAAAAATACCACAGCGTCGTTATCCTTAATTATCGCTACCGGTTTACCGGCGCTGTCGGCTATTATGCTTGGTTCAATAAATTCATCCGTTATGCCGGCCGAGTATGAAGTTTGTATTGCCTCTTCAGGAGTTTTGACCAAATTTCCGACAGCGCCTGTTAAAGCAAAATAGGCCTTTGCAGTTCTATCCCACCTTAAATCTCTATCCATTGCCCAATACCTGCCCATTATGCTTGCGATTTTGCCGACGCCGCCATTTCCGGAGAATTGCCTAACTCTTTGAATATACGTGGCCGCTGCGGTTGGGGGCGAATCTCTTCCGTCCGTGAATAAATGAAGATACACCCTGTCAAAACTAGCGCGCTTAGCTAAGGCCAAAAGCGCAAAAAGATGCTCCATGTTTGAATGTACGCCTCCAGCTCCAATTAAACCCATAAGATGTAAGTTGGAATTGTTTTTTTGAGCGTGGGTTATTGCACCTGTTAAAATTGGATTTTTAAAAAATGAACCGTCTGCAATTGCCATGTTTATTCTTGCCAAATCTTGATAAACAATTCTTCCTGCACCCAAATTAAGATGGCCGGTTTCGGTGTTGCCGGCTTCTCCCCGCGGAAGTCCTACAGCTTCCCCTGCAGCCAATAGCTGGGTGTGAGGATATGAAGCCATGAAGCGATTCATGTTGATAGTGTTAGCCAACGAAATGGCATTTCCGGGTGAGGGCGTCGCAATTCCCCAACCGTCAAGAACAACTAGACAGACAAGTTTATGTTCTTTTTGAAGATTCATTTCTGCATGCGGCCAAGCTCTTGTTCAATAGATAAAAGTCTATTATATTTTGCTACCCTTTCTCCTCTAGCCGGTGCGCCAAATTTTGTATAATCTGCTCCCACGCCAACGGCAAAATCGGCAATGAAGGCATCATTGGTTTCACCCGACCTGTGGGAAACCAAGATTTTCCAATTTGCATCCTTGGCCATTTTAATTACCTTAAGCGATTCAGTTACGGTTCCTGCCTGGTTGGGTTTAACCAGGATTCCATTACAAGATTTTTCTTTAATTGCGCGCTCTACCCTTTTGGGATTTGTTGCCAGAAGATCGTCGCCGACAACAATTAGTTGGTCGGACAACATGGTATAAAGCTTGTTCCAACTGCCCCAAGCGTCTTCCTGAAACGGGTCTTCCAAAAGCGCAAGTCTGTATTGTTCGTTTAGAGTTTTATAGTATTCAAGCATGCCGGCTTCATCAAGTGGTGCCGATTTATCTTTGATTGAGTACTCGCCGTTTTTGTAAAAAGAATTTGCGGCGACATCTAACCCCAAAAAAACATCCCGGCCGATTGCATAATTTGCTTGTTTAATTGACTCAACTAAAACTTCCAAGGCATCGGCATTGGTAAATAAATTGGGCGCGTAGCCGCCCTCATTTCCTACCGAATGAATCGCGCCGCGGCGTGCTAAGTTTTCGCCTATGGTTAAATAAATTTCTACGCAGCTTACCAGTCCCAGACTATACGTTTTAGCTGTAGCCGGTATTACCCAAAACTCCTGAAAATCTAAATTTCCCGCACCATGAAGTCCGCCGTTTATCATGTTAAAGATTGGCGTTGGAATTTTAAGAGCGGGCTTTAACCCCACCTTTTGCACAAGCATGTTTATCCAGACATATGGGGGATATCCGGCCGCGGCTGATGCAAGTTTGGTTATAGCCACGGAGATAGGTAAAATTGCGTTTGCGCCATATTTAGACTGATTTTCAGTGCCGTCTGCGTCCAGCATTTTTTTATCAATCTCCTCTTGATTTATCGGGTCCATACCATAAACCAATGGTCCAAGAATTTTATTTACGTTTTCAACAGCCCTAAGAACGCCCATACCTTTATATCTTTTCTCATCACCGTCTCGTATTTCCAAATCCTCGTGTGAACCAATTGATGTTCCGCCCGGTACAGAAGCTACTGCGATATGACCGCTATCCAGTTGTCCCGCAACCTCCACGGTAGGTATGCCTCTTGAATCCAAAATTTCTCTCGCCCAAATTTTTGCTATCTTTGCCATAATGTCATTCTACCAGCTACCTGCTGCCTCCTACAATCTTCTTTTCTGCTTGGACAATCACATTTTTCACCCTATCGACAACGTCCGAGTTGACGGAAACACTGGTTATTCCCCAACCGATTAATTTTTCTACCAAGTCGTCATATTCAGAGGGCGCTTGACCGCAAATTGAAGAAGTAACGCCGTATTTATTGCATGTTGTTATAACCTTTTTTAAAGCCCAGTAAACCGCTTCGGACCTTTCGTTAAAAGCCTGCGCAACTTCGGAATTATCCCGGTCAGTGCCTTCCAACAACATTGTCAGGTCATTTGAGCCGATTGATACGCCCTCTATTCCCACTTTAATAAAATCCTCAATCAAAATGACATTGACGGGAATTTCCACCATCATCCAAAATTTAAATGACGCGCTCTCAAATAGCCCTTCGGCCGAAACGATTCTTCTGACTTTGGAAAGTTCCTCCGGCGAGCGTACATACGGAATCATCAGATGAAGATTCTGGTACTTTTCTCTTACGTGTTTTATGGCTTGAAGCTCAAGATTAAATACTTCGGGGTTGGCAACGTACCTAAATGCGCCCCTAAAGCCCAACATCGGATTTGGCTCTTCGGGTTCCCAGAACTTTCCGCCGGGAAGTGCCCGGTATTCATTTGTTTTAAAATCCGTTGCCCGATAAACCACCGGCCGGGGATTAAATGCTTTGCAAAATACTTCAAGTGAATTTGCCAATTTTTCGATAAAACGCCCCTGCTCCTTGCGCTTTATAGCTTCTTTGGGATGAATTCCGATATTTGCAATCATAAACTCGGCCCGCAGAAGTCCGACTCCGTCTACGTTAAGTTTGGAAACTTCCTTGGCGCGTTCCACCTCTGCCAAGTTTACGTAAAGTCTGGTTGCGGTCTTTTGATGCATAATCTTTTGGGGTATTTTTATTTTTTCTTCCTTTATGGTCCGTGAGCCCAAGTAAACTTCGCCGGCTGACCCGTCAACAGTTATCACCATACCCTCTCTCAATTTGGTGGTTGCGTTCTCACAGCCTACAACACAGGGAATTCCCAATTCTCTTGACACGATGGCTGCATGCGAAGTTTGTCCTCCTTTATCAGTTACAATTGCGCTGGCTTTTTTCATGGCTGGGACAAAATCCGGCGAAGTCATGGAGGTAACCAGCACATCCGACGCATGAATTTTATTAATTTCCTTGGCAGAGGCCAGTATTTTTACCATACCTGTTCCTATTCCCGGTGAAGCCGGAGCGCCGACTAAAATAGGCGATTTATCCATTTTCATCTTCTTTTCTTCCTCTTTGGTTATTTTTGCATTTGAATTTCCGGTTGTTGTTATGGGTCGTGTTTGTACGATATATAGATTTTTACCCTCTTTTGCCCACTCAATATCTTGAGGAAAGAAGTAATGCGCCTGTAGTTTATCCGCAATTTTGGCCAGTTTTACAATTTCTTCGTCTGAAATTTTTTGCTTGTCTTTCTTGTTTAAGGGAACTTGTGATTCTTTGGTTTTGGTACCAATTCTGGTAAGTTCGACGGCTTGATCCGATATTTCTTTTGATAAAATTGAAAAAGTGTCTTTTTGGACTACATATTTATCGGGGACAACCGACCCCTGGACAATCATTTCTCCAAGACCCCATACAGATTCTATTACAATTCTGTCTTTTTCATTTGTTACCGGGTCAATTGTGAAAATTACGCCGGAGGCTTCGGACTGAATCATTTTTTGAACAATTACCGAAATTTTGACAAGTTCATGGGGAATTTTGTTTTCCACCCTGTAGAAAATTGCCCTTGGGGTGAAAAGCGAAGCCCAACACTCTCTGACATAAATTAAAAGATTGTTGTCTCCCTTAATATTTAAAAATGTTGCCTGTTGGCCGGCAAAAGAAGCTGTGGGTAAATCCTCTGCGGTTGCCGAGGAGCGTACGGCCACATAGGCTTCTTTAAAGAAACCAGAAAGCTTTTTATATGCTTCTATTACTTCCTTTGATACATCAGTCGGAACTTTCGAAGTTTTAATAAGTTTCTGAATATCGCGAGCTGCCTTATTTAGGTCTTCGGGATTATTAACGTCTAAGGCAGTAAGTATTTTTTTGATTTTGGGGGCTAAGGCGTTTTCTTCTAAAAACTTATCGTAGGCAGCAACTGTTACCGCAAAGCCGGCCGGTACCGGAAAGCCTGCGCCGACCATTTCTCCTAAGTTTGCACCCTTTCCGCCTACCGAAGGAATATCCTCTTTATCTATATCTTTGAAAAAAAGTACTAAAGGGGCAGAGGCCATATCAACTTCATCTTACCAGTTGTGCCTTGAAATAATCAACCCAAGGAATGGGTGTGGGGTCAATACCGTTGAGCATTGCAAGATAAAAACTCACATATGACCCGAACATTAAAACTTCAAAAATCTCCAAAACTTTTTCGTCCGAAGAAGTTACATAAGTTGAAGAAGAATAACCGTTTATTTTGAAAACCTCCTTCGTAATCGGATAGCGCTTTTGTACCCGGGGTGTATAGTTTTTAGACTGGATAAATAAAAAATTAAGAATTTCCTTGGCTTTTGGGGGAAATCTTAAGCCCTCCATAAGGTGATGATTTGCTTCGGGTAAATCAAAAAGTGCCGAAAATGTTTTTGAATTTTCATTCAGCTCATTGGCAAATGCGTGCGAAATTCCGACCAGGTGTTCGCTTGCCATTAAAACTACCGCTTTGTGTAAAAGCTTGCGGGCAAAGGTTTTGGCCAAATTCTTACTTTCGGGTGCGGCGACGTCGAATTCTTCAACATATTTCTTTAGCGTAAAATTTATGTCTTCTTTTTCGTTGCCGTATCTTATAAAAGCGCATTTGGAAAGCAGAGAAAAAATTGAAGCAATGGCGTATCCAAGTCCCATTCTTGGTTGGCCCGAGGGATTATATTTCGGATTGAAAACATATGATGCCAGCTTATTTTTCTTAAGAAATTCTGCCAGTTTGCCGCCGGTTGTAATTCCGAATATCTTTGCGCCTTTAGAAAGCGCCTCTTTGGCGGCAGATAAGGTTTCTTCTGTATTGCCCGAATAAGAAAATACTATTACAAAACTTGCCGAATTAACGTAAGTAGGCATGGTATATTCCGTAAAAACTTCGATTGGCACGCGGGCTTTGTCATAAACCAAGGAATCGACGACGCGTCCGCCGAGAGCCGAGCCTCCCATACCGCAAATTACAACGTTTTGACAGGACGAGGAGGCCTGGGGCAGTTTACATTTTTCCATCTCCTCCCAGGCTTGACTAAACTGGTCGGGAATAAGCTGAAGCGAAGACAGAAATCCGCCTTTATCAAGTTTTTTTATGTCCTCAAGCACATCTAAGTTGGTCATTTTCCGATTACCCCCTTAACCAGTGCAAGTCCGTCTTCAAGAAGTTTTCTGGCTCCGGCTTCATCTTTACTTTCTGTAAAAACCCTGAATTCTGGCGCATTTGCGGAAGATCTAAACAATATCCAAGTGTTGTCATCCAGCCAAATTTTTAACCCGTCCATTTCTTCAATCTTAACACCTTTAAGTTTGGTTTTTGCTTCATTAATTATTTTATCCTTAAGTTCCCACGTATATTCTATTTTGTCACGTTCAATATAAAATTTAGGAAGTTCTTCCATAAGTTCCGAAAGTTTCTTGCCGCTTTGGGCAAGAATATTTAAAACTTCTATAGTCATTCTGCCTCCGTCGCGACTTAACATGTCAAAAAATATCCCGCCGCCATTAGCTTCAAATCCGAAATTTGCCCCTGTCTTTTTCATACCCTCAACTACATAAGGAGAACCTACTTTGGTTCTTATAACTTCTTTTCCGATTGCGTCTACAACCTGCGAAGTACTAATGGGTGTAACTACTTTTGAACCCGCCATATATTTGGCAACCAGCGCTCCGGTATAATCTCCGGGGATATAGCATCCTTCTTCGTCAACAAAAACTGCCCGGTCGCCATCCGAATCATAACCCACGCCAAAATCAGCCGATTGTTCCTTAACTTTGCTTTTAAGCTCTTCGAAATCGCTTTCTACTTCAGTATCGCGAGCCAAAAACTGCTGTGTTAAATCGGCGTTCAATTTTATAACCCTAAGACCTAATAACTCCAAAACTTGCGGCATAGCTTCCGTTTGAGCTCCATTTCCGGGGTCAACAACTACCCTCCAAGAGGGGTATTTTTTGCCTAAGGCCGTTAATTTTGTGATATATAAATCTTTAGCCCGGATTTCCGGAGTTATTTCGGGTTCTCCATCAGTAACGGGAACTGAGTTAGCTATCGACTCATATATTTCTACAATTTGTTTTTCGTGGTCCTTGGCTATCTCTTCTTTGAAAGCAAAAAATTTAAGACCGTTTAAATTGGCTTTAATGTGGCTTCCTGAAACCATTATCGAGCCGGAAATAGTGTTGTCGGCCAAAAGAATGTTGTTCATTGAAGGAATGGAGGTAATACCCTCATCCAGAACGACCGAGCCTTCATGGTTTAATCCCAATTCTACGAATTTCATAATTCGCGGTGTAGAATCTCTGGGGTCCCCGCCTACTGCAATCGACCCCGCTGCTTGATTTTTCTTCAAAAAGACTGCAAAGGCTCTGCCAATGTCAAAACAAAATTGATTAGAAAAAAGTTCATCCGGAGGCTCCACCGGTCCTCTAATTCCGCTTGTACCAAAAAGGGGGTTACTCATCTTCCATTCATTCTAGAGAGGTTACTATAAGTAGGTCAAGCGAAGAGATAAGGTCAGCCTTACCGGTTTTAGCCGCAATATCAATTATAGCCAATTTATTAATTAAATCCTTCAGTTTTTCAACTTTGAACTTTGCGCTCTGACTTTTTAGCTTGCCGACTCTCCATGCAGGATAAGGAAGGCTTTGTGATTCTAACTCCGCCCAGTATAGGTCCCTAATCTGTTTTGCCACTAGGGCAAAAATAAATTCCACCGGCTGATGTTGTACTAATTCATGAAATAACGTAAATGTCCTTTTGTAATTCCTGGGATATAGTCCATCAAGAAAAGTAAAAATAATTCTGGGTAATTTAAATTCTTCAATTTTAACGTCTTTCGGAAATTTGCTCAAAATACTTTTGGAAACAAAATACGGTGCGTAAACAACCAGCGTTAGGGCAAGTTCTTTTCCGGTTTTCTTTATCCAGACAAAATCGTGAGGTGTCAGTTTTTTGACATCGCCAAGTACAAAAAGCGTTTTATCCTGAAAAAGCAGGCCTGCAGATAATTGTTCGCTGACGCTTAAATTTGCGTTTGCCTCTATTTTTTTTATTTCCCAACCTCTTTTTTTAGCCAAACCCTGAAAATAATCGAGTCTTTCTTGGCTCTTTTTAATATAATCTCCGTGTAAAATAATAATTTTCATCTGTTAAGTCTTTCGTACTGAATTATAAGCTCATGAACTTTGTCATGAAAATTTCTTTTCCCGCGCCGAATATGCGGCATTAAACTGCCGGAAAAATTCTTTGGAATATGCGTTATTTCATGCAGTAAAACCTTGTCTTTTTCCTTATCGTCAAGTCCGTCATACCTTTCTGAAATAACTTCAATAATATACGCGGGAGACTGCCTTAGGGCCTTTTGCCAAATGTGAGAAAATCCCCAAATCCGTGCGATTGCTCTGGTATTTGCATTCTCACTTCTGAAGCAGAATATTCTAGATTTTTGAAGCCACTTTAAATTTAGTGCGTCAATGAGGTTTACAACTCTTTTTTTTGTATCTTTATCCAGTTTCCAATCTATTTTCTTGTACTTAGACTTAGACTTGAACTTTTTATTGTACCTTATATACCTCCGCACCTTCTTTGACCTCCTTATCGGTTTTTAATCCTACCACTTCTCCGGCATCTGCAGAATCTTTTTTCTCATGCTCTATTTGTATAGAATTGACCTTCTGTTCAAAAAGTTCTTCTCCGCCGCGGGTGAACTTAATCGTGTCTCCCACTGATAATGGCGCCGAAAGTTCTACAACGACAACTCCGATTTTATCGTAGAAATGTGTAACTCGTCCTATTTTGAAATCAGCCATTTTTATCACCCCCTCCCTGTGAAGTAGCTCCAACGGAGCACTTCACGGGATCCCGTTGGATGCACAAAAATGCTATCCAACTGGGACGTTTCCCTCTTTTAAATATTCCTTAATTCTACCTTTAATATATCTCTTTCCCCACGAAGTTTTAAGATACATCTCTCTTCTTATTGCGTCTTTTCTGTTCAAACAACCTTCATAATATATTATCTTAAACGGTCTTCTAAATTTTGTAGCACTTTCTAAACCCCTATTGTGTCGTTCGAGCCTGCTGACAATATTCAACGTTGATCCAGTATAAAACTTTTTATCTTTAAGGCTTTCTAAAACGTATGTATAAAACATGTCAAACAGTTTTGCTTTCCACTATCTTATACGCATGCGTCAACGCAATTGCCAAAGCATCAGCGCAATTATCAAAATGAGTTTTCTTATGAGCCTCGCTTTTTACTTGGTTGCCTAGAATTTTTCTGACGGCCTTTTGGACATCCTTCTTTTTCGCCCGCCCGTCGCCGGTTATCACTTTCTTTATTGTTCCCGGAGCATATCCCACAACCGGGAGTTTACCAAACGATGCCGCCAAAAGCATTACGCCTTGTGCTTGGCCAACCGCTATCGCAGTTTTTGCATTGGTTGCAAAAAAAATCTTTTCAATCACAAATACGTCGGGTGTGAATTTCTTAAGAAGTTTCGATGTCTCTTTATATATAATTTCCAGACGGCCCTCGGTTGTACGATTTTTGTCTGTTTCAATTAAACCCCATTCAATTACTTCGTTGCCCTTACCATTGAGCCTTACAAGGCCGTATCCTGTAGTTGCCGTCCCCGGGTCAATTCCCAAAATAAGCATCACTAATTATATCACCAAAGTAGTTTGTGAAGTTATTTTCTTTTACGTTGGAAAAACTTGAGGTAGATAATTTCCAATATGCCTGCCGTACTTAATAGCAACATAACAATAAACCAATATTTTTGATTATTTTTCGAGGCTTTCCAAAGCGCCAGACCTTTCCAAAAAAGCGTCCAGATTGCAAGTATTATAACAGCATTCAAGAAAACTCCGGACTTCAGTCAGGAGATGAATTGAACGCTAATATGTCGTCCTCCTTTAGAGGAAACCCCGCACTTTCAGTGTGGGGAGGACGTCATAAATAATGCCGTAACTAAGCCGTCATTCATTATTAATACTTAACGAAGTAGTATATTTTTGCTTTATTGCGTAAATCTACAATCCACTTTTGATATTCAGCAAAAAGCTTACTTTGCATAAGCTGGTCCTGAATTTGGCTTTTGACGTTTTCGAACTTTGCATCCTTCTCAAAAACATCCTTATTGGAGTCAAAATACAACTTAAGTTCCTCTTGGGTAACGGATATATTTTTACCCAAAATATTTTCTATAATTTTTTGTATCCGTATTTGGTCGTTTAAATCGCTGCGAGTTTGGCCTCTTTCTTTTAAGGCGCTATCAAGCTCACGCCCCTGGGTCTTAAGAGATTCCTCAATTTTTTTAACTTCGTCCGCCAAGGTCTGTTTACTTATAATGACACCGGATTTTTTACCTTCCTGGAGAATAAGAGCTTTATCTACAAGGCCGTCTAAGGTTTGCTGACCTGTCTGTTTTTCTAATTGCGTAATGAGTGCAATTCGGCTGATTGGAGTTCCGTTTACCCAAGCTGCAACAAAAACTGATTTAAAAAAATACAGGAGTAATCCCAAAACTACTGCCCCTAAAATAAAAAGGATTTTACTTTTTCCTTTCAGATTAAGTCTCTTTAATTGACCGTCTAAAAATTTTTTAAATTTAGCTAACAAGTTTCCTCTTTTCTAACTTAAGCCAGTTTACTACATTTATGTCTGTGGTAGCAAATTAAATGCACTTAATTATTCTAGCAGATGTCACCATATCATTTTCAATTTCTATTGCAACTACATCTATCCTTAATTTTTCGGATAAGTGGGGATGCTTCAGCGAAAAATACTCCCCCGTCTTTTTTATTTTATAAAGTTTTTGCGGTGTTACCGCTTCTTCGGGTCGTCCAAAGCGCTTACTCCATCTGGTTTTAACCTCAACAAACACCAATGTATCTTTATCTTGGGCTATGATATCTATTTCACCGAAGCGGCTTCTAAAATTCCTCGCAATAATTTTGTAACCAGATTTTTTGAGCAAGTTACAAGCAAAATCCTCACCTTTTTTACCGAGAGCGGGCTTTTGCACGGGAGTAAATTTCTTCTACCTCTTTCGGGCTTTTATACCTTGTGTAATAAAGTTTAGCTCGTTTTACTCCCGCAGTTCCTTTTTTTACAACACTAACGCTATCCAAATAAGGCGATGTGAGCTGGAAAATTCGCTCAACACCCACATTGTGAACGCCAATCTTCCTTACCGTAAAGGTTCTGCTTTCGTGTGCTCCCTTTAGTGCAATGACTAAGCCTTCGAAGGTTTGGTTTCTTTCCTTTTCACCGTCTTTTATTTTTAGAATTACTTTTACTTTATCTCCTACGCCGAAGGCGGTTTCTTTGTGTTTAATAAAAAGTGACATAATTAGGCCTTATTCTATCACATGCGCTATTTGTCTTGCCAAATTTTCGGTCCAGGATATTTTTACGTTAAGTTTTACGCGTTTTTTCCTTCCTGCAAATACTAAAGTGACAGGGCTTTGGCCGGGATTTTCCAAAATTATTCTTTTTAGGTCATTTAATTTATCAATACTTATTTTTTCGGGTATTCGTACAAATACGTCTTTCGGCTGATTGTGAACTGAATCCAGTGTTTCTATCGCTTCAACAAGAAGTGAAGGTTCATCATCCCGCGAATCTACCCTTCCGGAAATTAAAAGGGGCTTATAGTCAACCCAGAAATCACGGGTGCTTTTAAATATTTTAGGGAAAACAACCAAGTTTATTGTACCCGTATCGTCTTCGACTTCCACAAAGGCCATCTCGGCTCCGGAATTTTTGGTTACAACAACCCTAACCGCCTTGACAACCGCAGCAATACGTACGTTTTCCCCATAAGACAACTCCGGTGATATCTCATAAATTTTATGCGTAGCTTCATGGGCAATCGGCGCAATAAGCTCAACTACCGGTTTTGCAGAAAGGGAAAAGCCCAAAAGCTGCCGCTCCAAAGTTTGCAACTCCTCTTGGGTAAATTCGTTTACATTTTCCAAAGCTGCGGCGGCATCCATAGACCCTGTAGGATTTTTAGAAACCGTCTCTTTACCAAAAAGGCCCTGTTGACCCTTTAAGGCCTTTGGTTTGGCAACTTTGCTTCGTATCTTATCAATAGAATAAAGAAGTGTAGCTCTTTGGCCAAAAGCCGAAAGTCCGCCGACTTTTATAATACTTTCTAAAACTTTTTTATTAACACGTCTGGCATCAACTCTGGCCAAAAAGTCAGCGAACGAAGAAAAAGCACCGGCCTTTCTTGCTTCTAAAATAGCTTCGATTGCGGCCTTGCCGACATTTTTGATTGCCGAAAGTCCGAATCTAATGCCTATTTTGACAATTTTAAAACCTACATCGCTTTCATTAATATCCGGCGGGAGAACTTTAATTTTCATCCTACGACATTCATTTACCGCCTGGGAGATTTTTTCAATGTCGTTAGACTCTGCTGTTAAAAGAGCATTCATAAACTCAACCGGATAGTTGGCTTTAAGATAAGCTGTTTGGTAGGCAACCATGCCGTAAGAAGCTGCATGGGCTTTATTGAAACCGTAGCCGCTAAACGGCTCAATAAGATGAAAAAGCTCCTCCGCCCGCATTCTTTCCATGTCATTTTTTACACAGCCATCGATGAATTTTTCTTTTTGCTTTTCCATTTCGGCCGGAATTTTTTTACCGACCGCTTTTCTAAATTTGTCTGCCTCTTCCCATGTATAGCCGGCAATGTTTATAGCCGTTGCAAATACATCGTCCTGATATACCAAAAGACCATAAGATTTACCCAAGAACTCTTTCATCCTTTTATCGAAATAGCTTATTTTCTGGGGATTATTCTTCCTGTCGATATATTCCGGAATCTGGGCCATTGGTCCGGGCCTGTAAAGAGCAACCATGGCCATCAAATCTTCCACCCGCGTAGGTTTAAGCTCTTTTAAATATCTCGTCATACCGCTACCTGAAAGCTGAAAAACGCCCATTGTTTCGCCGCGGGATAGCATGTCAAAAGTTTTTTTGTCGCTAATTGGAAGATTATAAAGATTAATGTCTTTGCCGGTTACCTCTTTGATAATTTTTATAGCGGCTCCTAAAATCGACAGGTTTCTAAGACCTAATAAATCAAACTTCAAAAGCCCGACCGCCTCTCCGGGCGAAACGTTGGGGTCAAGTGCGTCCATGTCATACTGCGTGATTACTTTCTTACCTTCCGGGTCAAGCTGAACGGGGGTAAAAATGGTTATTTCCTCCGGGGCAATAACCAGACCCGCGGCATGAACTGAAATATGTCTTGCATTTCCCTCTACCTGCCGGGATAAATCTAATATCTTTTTTGAATCCTTATCGGTTTCGTAGAGAGTTGCAAGTTCATTAGATAACGTAACTGCCTTAGCGATACTCATAGGAAAACCCTGCGAGCCCAAGGGTATCAACTTTGAAATCCTGTCGCCGGTTGAATAGGGATAGCCCAAAACTCTGGCAATATCGCGTACAGAACCTCTTGCCAGCATACGCCCGAAAGTGCAAATCTGGGCAACCTTATCATGGCCGTATTTTTCTCCCATATAATTAATTACTTCTTCGCGCCTGTCATCCGCTATGTCAAAATCTATATCTGGGGGCGATGGCCGCCAAGGAGTCAAGAATCTCTCAAAAGGAAGGTCATAATCCAAGGGATTAATATTAACGATACCCAAAGCATAAGCTACTAAAGAACCTGCGGTTGAACCTCTGGTATTGGTCACAATTCCGGCTTCTGCCGCCCATCTGGCCATATCGGACATTATAAGAAAGTAAGTTGCATAGCCTTTTTTCTTAATAATATCCAGTTCGTATTCCAATCTTTTTTTGGTATCGCTATTTATTTTCTCCAATCTCTCTTTAAGCCCCTCGCGTGCCCTTATGGTTAGCTCCTCTTCTGGGTTTTTTCCTTCGGTAAGTTCGTACTTGGGGAAAAACCATTTATCTAAAGTAATTGATATGTCACACTTGGCTGCAATTTTTGAGGTATTATCGAGTGCATCGGGCAAATCCTGAAAAAGCCCGTGCATTTCTTCCGGGCTTCGTACGTAAAATGTTTTTGCATCAATAAATCTAATCCTGTTCGTATCGCTGACATTCTTGCCCGTTGCCACACAAACCAGTGCATCTTGGGCCTCGGCATCTTCTTGCCTGACGTAGTGGGCATCGTTTGTCGCTATAATCGGAATTCCAAGTTCCCGACTTAATTTAATCTTCCCTTCGTTTATTATTTTCTCATTTTCGGAAACTGCCAGTAAGGACGCCTTAATTTCTGCATTCGAGGCTTCCTTAATAAATTTATCGTACTGGTGCCTTTGAAGTTCCAGATAATAATCTTTTCCAAATACTGAAAGAAACCAGTCTGCAGCTTTCTTTGCCGCCTCGTATGAGCCATTGATTAATTCTTGTGCAATCTCTCCATTTTGACAGGCTGATGTGCAAATTAAACCTTTAGAATATTTAGCTAACGTTTCTTTGTCTACCCTTGGTCTATAGTAATAACCTTCAAGGTGGGCAATTGAAGTCAGTTTCATCAAGTTTTGATAACCTTCATTATTTTTAGCCAGAAGAAGAAGGTGGTAATTTTGAAATTTACCCCTCTCCGGCCGCTCCTTGTGATTTACATTTGTGACATAGCCCTCCATGCCAATGATGGGTTTAACGCCTTCTTTTAGGGCTTTTTTATAAAATTCAATTACGCCGTACATTACCCCGTGGTCGGTGATTGCAACTGTATCCATGCCGTTTTCTTTAACATGTATCAAAAGGCTTTCAATTTTAGACAGTCCATCAAGAAGCGAATATTCTGTATGGACATGAAGATGCACAAATTTCTTAGTCATTTTCATCAGAAATAACTATTCTATTACGACCAGTCCTTTTAGCTTCATATAAAGCTGCGTCGGCTCTTTTTAGTAAATTATCGCTGGTTTCCTGTGGTTTTCTATAGGCTATTCCTACACTTAATGTAGTTTTTATTTTCTCTCCGCCTTCAACAATAAAACTGTCTGCAAAAGCTTTGCGAATTTGTTCGGCCCTCTCTTGAGTTATTTTCCTATCTGTGAAATTTCTAAATAGGACAACGAATTCTTCACCGCCCCATCTTACGACCACATCGGTTTGTCCATTGCCTATAATTTGAACTTTATCCTGCAAAAGTCTTGCCAAACTCTTCAAAGTCTTGTCTCCCGTAGGGTGTCCCCATTTGTCGTTAATGTTTTTAAAGTTATCTACGTCAATCATAAAAAAAGTAATAGGTTCATCTGGTTTTATATCTTTGATGTAAGTCTCTAAAAACCTTCGATTGTATAGTCCTGTAAGCGGGTCCCGAATGTTTTCATTTTTTAACCTTACTGACTCTTCGTATTTATTCAAAACTGTTTCTCCTATTTTCGAGCTTAGAAGTTTCTTACCTTCACGGCTTCCTCCTAAATCCCTATTGGCCTCATGAGCTCCTTCATATTGAAAATCGTCGTTTTTTATGTCTGTCATTTTTGCATATATTTTAATAAAACCTCGCTGATAAATTTCGGGTTTCCCTTCCCTTGAAGTTTTTTCTGAACCATGCCTATTAAGAAACCGATGACTTCGCCTTTTCCTTTTTTATAGTCCCCGACTGCTTTCGGATTTTCTTTCAAAACGGTTTCGATTGCTTCGTCGGTTTGGGCATCAGATGCATATTCCACTTTTGTAAGTTCTATAATCTTTTTAACCAGTCCTGCCGGTTCAGAATATTCCTCATTTAGTTTTTTATTCACTATCATATCAGCCAAGGTTTTCGCACTTATACTTGTACTTGAGCTTGAACTGATTCCCACTGCTTTTTCAAAATACATCGCCAGTTCTTGGGAAGCCACTAGAATTTCTATATAGTCTTTCGGCAAGTGATAATCCTTAATAAATCTTTGTCTTTTTTCGTTTGGCAATTCCGGCAACAAATCTCTTAATCTCTTTATATTTTTATCAATTATTTTAATCGGCGGGATATCCGGTTCTGGAAAATATCTATAGTCTTGAGCTTCTTCCTTGGTCCTTTGAGAAAATGTAGTTCCTTTATTTTCGTCATAGCCTCTGGTTTCCTGAACAGGAATTTCTCCTTTTTGTAAAATTTTTGTCTGTCTTTCTATTTCATAGTCAATGGCATTTTTTACAAACCTAAACGAGTTAATGTTTTTCAGCTCTACTTTATAGTCAGGCGGGTTGTTTGTTGTCGGTTGTTTGTTGTCGGTTGCGACAGAGACGTTTGCTTCTAACCTCATCGAGCCTTTCTCCATGTCTGCGTTTGAAATTCCGAGATAACGCACTATCACTTGGACTTCCTTTAAAAAGTCTATTACCTCTTTGCCCGAAGAAAAGTCCGGTTCTGT
>ERZ1292625.2266-Hain-H41-01um-R1-2266-length-18468-cov-126_pt1 | contig 18468 bp, 28 predicted proteins | sample MGYA00564400_ERZ1292625 | MGnify/ENA primary metagenome ERZ1292625 (study PRJEB36523, sample SAMEA6512639) | groundwater metagenome | collected 2019-01-08 | study: AquaDiva: Metagenomics assemblies of 32 groundwater samples
TACTTGACCACTTCATCCAGTGACCCACGTAGAGCTCTGTAAATGTGCCAACCTCAGATATTTTGTACTTTATTCTTCCGCACGAATGCCCAGTGGTGAACGTACCTGCGTTACATGTAATTTTAAGCGCATTCCCGCCCGACGGTGTATCTGTAGCCGCGTCCAGTGTGGGCGCGCCATTACTCTCCCAGTGGGCGCGAGTCAATGAGCCAGCATCCCATTCATTGGTTTCAATCACGGCGGCTTGGACAGATACCGGCAAGAGCAGCAGCACAAGCAGTCGTAGAATCAGCATCCTCCCACCCCCAAGAGCATGAGTGCGCCACAGTTCGAGCCTCCAAATCCCTCCACAGCCGCCGCAGGCGCGAGGGCCACAATCAGCCACGCATGACTCATGCTCACGCCGTCTGTCCCACCCCCGCCATAGGTCGCAGGGCTAAACGTACCAGAGGTCCACGCATGATACCCGCCTCCAATCGTCGCATCGGTGTTATCGGCTGCTGTGGCGCTGCGAAAATCTGTGAGATCGCCAGAGGTATGCACCGCCCCAATCGAATTTGACCCACACCCCACCACATAAATATACGTACCGGTTGTTGTGGGAGTGATCGAGCCGGGGTCCACCACCATCGTATTAAGCACCGCGTTGAGTTGTACGGCCTGTTCGAGTGGGGTCGCGTTGACACTGCGAAAGACCCCAATATGGATGGCTCCGGCATCAGTAACCGCGCCTGTTCCAGCCGCAACTGCTTCGGACACCTCAACGGTCGTGTCCGGCGTAGCCGTCATAAAACGGTAGGCGACTCTAAGATTGGTCGTGTTCCCATCGTTGGCAAACATCTCAGACCCTAATAGCGTGTAGTCTGTCCCTCCAGTGGTCTTAATCGTCAGCGCCCTATCTGGCGTGGCATTTCCCGCCACACACCACGACACAATGACCAAATCGCCATCAACAGGAGCCGCGTCACTGCCGCCCGCCAATCCTGTGAGTGACTTGGAAATAGCCGCACCCGTTTGCCCAACGTAGCCCAGCACATCCCCGCCCACGTAGGAAATCGCCCATGACGGCGTCGCCGTGAGGCAAACCAGCCCTGCAATCAGGCAGCCGGTGAAGTACCTAAATAGTGTTTTCATCGGTAGAACACCGTACACGCCATATCGCTCGTTGTAGTATAACCAAGGTAGATCCCTGACGCAAAGTCAACCATAATCGGAAACACCACGGGATTATGGTAATCGAGCGCAGCCACGGTGAATGTAAACACCGCTGTCCCGGTTTCCGTTGTTGCATCATACAAGATAATCGTCCCTGCGACAGCCGCCGCATCAGACCCCTGGCACGTCATGTGAGACACATACCCAGGCGAGGCTTTGATTTGTGCGTCAGCGGTTTTCTGTCCGCTCGACAACAAGTTCCCGCGTACAATCTGATACCCTTCTACTTCCGTCACACCGATGTGTTCCCCACCAGCCTGAACATTTACTTCTTCAATTGTAACCGGTTTCTGCCCGTGCGTGTCACAAACGTCATCTTTGAGGTCGCCCTGTGCGTAGGTCTTGGACTGTGGAGTTCCGTCCCCGATTCGGCACTCGGCAGATGCAGTGTTGGGGGCGACCCACACACCACTGACCGCCAGGACCGCAGCCGCGAGAAATGAAGAAAATCGAATCATGGGAGTTCTCCTGTAGAAAGGGGAAGGGGTGGGGCACCTTGCGGAACTCCACCCCAGGGGAAACACGACAGCGCGACTTACGGCACGCGCTTGTACTCAAGGATCAAGTACCCCGCCGCTGTGTCAGAACCCGCACTACCGGTATAGGTGACTGATTTGGCCACCCCATCCGTCAGGTAGTACCGGCGCGTCACACCACCGACCGTGGCCACAGCGTCGGCTCCAGCGAGTCCTTGTTTCAGGAACGCGCCGTATCCACTCGTGTGCAGCGAAAAGTCAATGTTCGTGCCGTTCGTAATGACCGGATAGCCCGTCACAAAGCCCGCCGTCGCCACGCTCTGAACCAACATGAATCCATCAGCGTCACCATTTGCCTCGCTGGACAAGAGACCGAAATCCAACGTCTCGGTCGCATCCACCGTGGTGACTTTCAAATGCGCGTCCGTCACCAGCACGGCACCCGGAAGATCAATCCCGGTATCCACTTCCGTATTGTCAGACACACCGAACGGAAGCACCAATGTATGGCTCCAATCCACCGCACTGACCAGCAACCGGTGGCGGCTGTAGGGCACATCCTCAAGGAAGTACGCTTGTTTCTTCGCTGTCATGAGCACCAAATCCACACTCGTGACACTCCGATCGGTCCAAAACCGCACCCGCCCATTGGAGAACGTACGGGGGGTCCGCACCGGATTGGAGACACTCGTACCCTTGTCATCGCTGTAGATGCTCGGCGAAGTCGGCGCGTCTGCCGTCAGCACCAAAAGCTGTGCGGTGTCATCGTCCACCGACTCACCCGTCTGGGCATCCACCAATGTAAAATACCACTCACGAAAAGTGACAGACATCTCAACACTCCTTGGTTTGCTCCCGGTGAGAGGCAGTGTGCATCACCGGGAGGCTTTGGTTTACGCCCCAGAGTATTTGCATACCCAGAGACTATATTTCACGGTTTGTGTAAACCGCTTACGCCTTGGGAATCCCAAAGGCCATCCACGAGACAAGGCTGGTTCCGGTTTCGGCTCCACCCTCACTAATGGTTTCGATCTCCAGGTTCGTACCATCCACCCGGAAGACCACAGTTTCACCGACGCCCGAGGCGGCATTTACCACACTCCCGACGGCCCCGTGAATCACACTGAACTTACTCGCCAATGCGACCGTTGCGGTTCCACTCGCCATGAGTGTCACCCCGGTCACGAAGGGCAGATAGTGCCCCCAGGACGTGACGATCTCTGGCGCTTTTGCTACTGCTGCCATGAGTGCACCTCCTTAGTCGGCCACTGCCGCTGCGAAGACGTGGATCTGTCCATTGTCTTCATTGGTGATCGCGGCGTCATCTGCCGCACGGTTGTAGACAATCTTCTCGACACCACGGATTTCATCAATCTCGTACACCTTGTCGTGTCCGAGATCAAACTCCCCGTGGTCTTCGCCAAACTTCGGCATTTGGCCCCAACACACCGCAGCCGCCTGTGCGCCAAGCAAGTGGTTGTGAGAGACCTGAATGGTGCTGGCAATGAGTTCCACGCGGTCATACTCATAGATCAACACACCATCGTAGTTGCCTTTAAAGGAGTTCCCCGTGAAGAGGGGGCTCTCTCGGTTGGCATTCGGTGGCAGCAAGAGCTGCGCGTTTCTGTAGGCGGCATCATGGTCCACCAAATCACGCACACTGTACGGATGCCCCACAAACACAAACCATTCCTCGAAGTTCATCCCCACCTTCACACGCATGGGCCTGATTTTGGCCGTTGCGCCTACTGGGATGAGGGCCTTACGCTTGGCAATCCGGATCATGTTGGTCGTGAGCTTGTCATCCGTATTATCGACGCTCTGAAGCGCTGTGGCATGCGTGGCATTGTAGTTCGCATTCAATGAGCCATAGAGGTAGCGCCCTTGAACCCGCCCAGTGGTCACCACACCGAGAGCCGCGATGATGTCTTCTTCCAACGCGATCTCCGCCTTCTCCACCAATGCCTCGCGGCCCTGGTTGAGCACATCCCACGCGACACGCTTCTGGGACATATTCACACGCTCAAACTTCACCAAATGCCGGACTTCCTCGATGGTCAGGCGTTGCCCGTAGAAGGCCACCCGCCCTTCCTGTCCTGCACCCTTTTGTGATCCATCAACACGGCCACCTTGAAGCTGCGAGCGCAGCCCAATCGTGATTGCGTCCCCAGCACCCTTCATCAAGTCCAGCTTGACTTGGATCGGGGCAAACTGGGAGGGTCCCATCAAATTCTTAAACCACAACATGCTCAGGTACTCCTGCGCAATCATGGCGTCCCACTGTTCGACCGTCAGGTCGTGAGAGGTGAGAATCTCTGTATACGGCGTTGCCATTTATTCCTCGCTTTGCTTAGAAGTGCCCAGTCGGGAACCCCGGAAAGGAGGCAGCAAGATCAATCTTGGTACTCTTAACGTGTGTGACGCGATCTTCATCACCGTCACCGCCATTCATCCCAGAAAGACCATCCACATCCTCGATGGTTCGCTTCGACCGGCCTTTTTGTTTGAAGGCTTCCACCAACTCGGCCTTCAATTCCTCGCGTAACTTCTCCACGATCTCATCAGGGTCTTGGCCATATTGGTCCACCATCTTCTTCCACTTGAGTTGACGAATGGCTTCCATCACCGGCTCTTCAGAGTTGAACACCCTGGCTTTCACCACCGGGTCCATTTGCTCCAACTGCCGATAAGGGGAGTCCTCGTCAAACACTAGCTCCTTGACCAACTCGTGCCCATAGACCTTTTCTGCAATGGCCTTGCTGATCTTGGTGCGCTCTTGGAGCTTCGCCAATTCAACAGGGTCCACCTTCGGAGCGGCGTTTTCGTCATAGGTGCCATCTGCCTTAGCCTGAAGCACCTTGAACTCGCTCTCCATCTTGGAGAACTTCGCCTTCCACTCCTCGTTTTGCTGATTGATCTTCGTGGCCCAGTCTCGCGTATCCTTGAGGCGTTTCTTCAATGCAGTGGCGTCTTCACCGTCTTTGGCGTCTTCTACAGGCGGCTCAAGGGTCTTTTTGGAAAGAAAGCGGCCAGTCTTGGGGTCCTTGGCGGGAATTTCTTTCTTCTCATCCTTGGGCTCTAGTTCTACCTCGTCCGTTTCCACCTCATCCTTGTCTTCTACTACCTCCTTCGCTTTGGGCTTAGGAGTACTAGAGGACTTGGCTTTAGGGGCATTGGTGAAGAGGAGTTCCAGTCCGAGTCCATTCGTCACACCTTTCTCCGTTGCCGGAGCGATCCGTGACGCTGATACTTCGTCCTGTTCGACTGTCTCGACTGCGGAGACGTTGGCTTTACCAGCCATAGGTGCCTTCCTTTCGGGAGATGGCGTCCGGCGTATACAGTGCTGCCCGGAAACCGGGGAGAGCATGGTCAGGGTCGTCGGCCCCTAACACTCAACGAATGAAATACTTGGTGTTCTTCACTTTGAGAATCCGCTCGCCCTTCTTGAAGTCATCCTCAAGACCTTCCACCTCGTGGCGGTGCATGTCGAGCCCCTGGGCATCGAACTCTGCCTCCATTTCACTGGTGATGGTCTGCGGATCACTCAGCTTCGAGAACGGAACTCTCACTTCCTTCGACATCTTCGGGTTCCTTCGGTGTAAGGGTGGTGGTACTACGCGGAGCAACCTTCACTGGTTTTGGCTTGATCGTCCCCCACTGCTTGAATACGTCTGGACTCCGCAAGAGGAGCGCCTCGGCCCGTTCTGGGCTAAGCTCCACCGGCTCTTTCTTCTTGAACATCACCAACTCATCAAGCTCCGACATGCTCCGAAGAGGGAGCACATTGTCGATCGGAAAGGGGACATACATTTGTTTCTTGGGTCCTACGTAGACCACCATGATGTTATTGGGGGTTTTTGGTTCAAACGCCATCAGACTTCTCCTGTGATTCAGTAGACTGGTCAATCTCTTGCTGCCTCTGCTCACCATCACGCGCCGCAGCCTCAGCGTCTTGCTGAAGCTGTTGCTCTTTCACCCCGATCTCCCGTGAGTGCAAGGCCAGTTCACCTGTCTTCCCGGCGGCATCTTGCTCCGCTTTCGAGGCATCCCGTCCAGACTTCGCTCCTTCACGGATCATGGTCTTGTCGAGGTCCGCCTTGAGCCGTTCAGTTTGAGCCGGAACCTTCTGTTGCTTCATCTCGTACTCGGCCAACTCCATGAGGCCCATCTGTTGAGCAAAGGCGGCTCTCTCCATCGAGTCAAGCTCTTCCCACTTGATGGTGATGGAGGGCTTGGGCGGGACCGGCGGAGCCTTGGACATGGCATCCAGTTGGTCCAGGATCTCCTTCTTCTGCTTGATCTCGCTGGCACTCACTAGGATCTTTGCCCACGCCGGCCCAAACTGTGCGATCTGCGGGAGCGTGGTCTGGAGGGTGTCATACTGCTCTTGCTGAAGGGTAGCGTACTCGGTCACATCCTTGAGCACGAGGTCAAAGGTCTTCTCCTTGATGCTATCTAAGGTGCCACTCGTCACCGTCACAGTCTTCACCTTGTCGGCATCGTCTGTGATTTGGAAGATCATATCCTCGTCGTAGTACTGCTTGATGAGATCCACCACCAACCGCGCCCTCATGCGCCTGGATCGGCGGATATTCTCGAACATCCCCACTTGCGAGAGGTGGTAGGGGAGTTGAGCTTGAGCGATCCCCTTCCCGCTCCTGATCTCACCACTCGGTTGCAGGTAGTCCTCGCCTGAAAGCATCCGGAACTCCTCCTTGGATGCTTGAAGCATCTGGAGGTTCCCGGCGCTGATATCAGTGTTCTCGACAATCTCAAACTTCTCTTTCCCGCCGTCTTGAAGCTCGATGAGCCCATCGGCCAGGGCCATGTTCTCCGCGAGCTCATCCTTGTCCCGCACCGCACCCTTCTCGAAGACCACCTTCCGGTGGTTCATCATGTAGAGGGCTTTAGACCGCCGCGCATTCACCTCGCGGTTGGGGTCCATGAGGGAGAGGACTGGGCCGTAGGGCTCACCGTCCTTCTTCCTGAAGGCATAGAACGGGATGAACGGGTAGAGGCTGGTTTTGTAGGGGGCCGCTTTCGCGGGCGAGATCATAATATGCCCCGCAAAGATGGCGGTGAACAACTGATCCACCTCCTCGTCCTCGTAGTAGGACCCCTTCATGTACTTGATGATCTTCTTACCCTCATCCTCATCGAAGTAATCAATGCACGAACCGTCTTTGAGGTAGATCACTTTCTTCGTGGTACGTTCCTTCCACCAGGCTTCCACTGGCCGGACCATACGCTTCACTGAATCGAAGTAGTTAGCGACAAGGTTGCTCTCTACCGGCGGATCGACTGTGGAGAGGGTGTGCATCATGCTGGCAGGGGTGTGATCTAGGGCTTCCTCTAGCTTCTTTGCTGAGTCCTTCCATTTGTCCTTCGCATCATCAATATGCACCCACTTCGAGCGGTGGATGTATCGTGCTCCACCCCGTTTGTCGTTCCAATCATACCGCCTGCAAAAAGGATCTGGAAAGACCGCGTAGGGATCTTCTGTACGTGTAAAGATCCTGTACCCGCCCGCTGCCCCGTTCTCCACCCCTACTTCCACCACCCCGAACCCGCCCGTGTACATATCGTTCACTGAATCGGTCTCTTCAAAGGAGTACTCAGTATCCTGGTCCACGAATCGAATGAGGTCAGAGAGCGCATCTCCGCTCTCGGTGTCCATGAGCTCATTGCGTCCCACAAAGGAGACCGCCATCTTCTGGCGTTTGTACTGTCCCTCGAACCTGCGCCGATCTGCTTCAATCAAGTTGATGACCACCGGAGCCTGCTTACGCTCCTCTAACACCTTCAACTCCTCCGGGGTCCACATATTCCCTTGGCGGAACTGATAGGCCAAGTTAGAGTTCTTGAACCATTGCTGACGAACTGGATGATCGGCGGCTTCTCTGAAGAGGCTCAGCAACAAAGGAAGCTGCTCTGTGGCCTTTTTGTTGCTAATCTTCAGACTCATAGGTTCCCTTTTCTATCCGGTGTATGCCGTGCCCTTCGAGACCCTGCGCTTGAAGCGTTGCTTGAGTGGGCGGTCTAACATACGCCGCACATGCCGTGCAATGGCGTAGGAGTCGAGGAAGTTGGGACTAGAAAGCCCGCGCTTCTTCATATCCTTCTTGGACTCTACCTTGATCTTCCCACTCGGCATGATCGTCCACTTGATGGTATTACACTCGTTCATCAACTCGGCTTTGTCAGGGATCTTCACTAGGCCATGCTGGAACTCCTCACGCACCCGCCACAGAATCTCATCCCGTAATTTATCGAAGCGCGTGTCATTGGAAGGGCTCTCTGATACATTCACCGGATAGAGCATCCCAATGTTGGAGTATCGCTCCAACTGATCGTACACGCTCGCACCCACACCGATGATATCCACCCCGACGCCAACAGGCACTTCGACAAGATCTTGCTGCTCGTGAATGATGGCTTGAGCCCAGTCTGCGGCTCCAGTGCCGCTCAAATTATGATGCTCTTCAATGCACGTGGTCACCATCCCCCTACACCCTGTCACCACCGTAGAGTCGTCTCCATACCTGGCCACGTCAATCCCGACCGCGAGGGGGTCATCTGGAGTAAAGTCCAAATCCCGTTGAGTTGCCGCCAAGAGCCAATCCCACTGGACAAGGGAGTCTGGGGAGGCAGTGGGCGGCAAGCCAAGCACACGCACTCGATAGGCGTTGGATTCCTTGCCATACTTTCGCAGCATACGCTGCACATGCGCCTGATTGACATTTTCACTCTCCTCGGCATTCCAGCGGAGGGCAATCCACTCACCCCGGTGGGTGGTGACAGCCTTCTTCACCATGGCTCCTTCACCAATGTCGAAGGCACCAGCGGAGTCGGTCTTCACATCACGAATGGAGCCATAGTGCGAGTCGTGAAAGAACCCGTGCGAACGGGTACAGTTCCCAATCATGAGGACCACATTGATCCTGCCGCCCAAGCCGCCTTCTAGGGGCCGGAAGATAGGGTCTGAACACCCGCTCGCTTCATCTACCACTACGAGCTTGTACGGGGCGTTAAACCCTGCCAGGGTCTCTGCTTGCTCGTCTTCAGAAGAGTTGGTGGAGACGGTCCGGGGGATGGCGAACCACTCCTTGGACCCCACCTCCTTGAGGAAGATCTTCTCCGCTTGGTGCAGCACAAGGTCATTTAAGATCGAGCCCCGGAGCCACTTGTGCAACTCGCTCCACAAGATAGAACGAAGCTGAGCGTCTGTAGGGGCGGTGCAGATGATCTTCGGGTAGTAAGTGGTCAGGAGAAAGTGAATGATAAGCCAGGAGGCCAGGGCGTCTTTCCCGGTGGTGTGTCCCGAGTGGATGGACATGCCTACCTTGCTGGCAAACTCGGCTTCCTCAGTGGAAAGGTGCTTCTTCTCAAACTGCCGGTTCTTGGCCATCAGCAACTTGCCCCAGACCTCTAGAGCTTCGCGTTGCTGGTTGGTCGGTTTGGCATTCAGGGCTTCTTCGACAAACTGGAGGGGGTTGGCAAACCACGCCGCCAGCTTCCTCCCAAAGACCCCGAGCTCTGCCATCAGTGTCTCAACCTTTCAATCTCAATGAGAGGCCCGGGCCATCCCGCCTTCCGCATCCAGATGTTGCAAATTTCCGCCGAAAGTTCGTAGTGTTCGGGTGGCACACGACACATGGAGGGCCGGGTCTCATAGATGGCGCACTGTCCGTTCTTGAACTCGCGGCACCAACCTTCCGGTCCTCTGGAGAGCCCCACCGAGGCCAGGACCTCATCAGAGAGGAAGGTTGTCTTCTTGCAGCACTCCCCGCAGGAGGTGCACGGGAAAGGGCTCACAAAGGGCTCACGCACTGGCTAGTACCGCTTCTTTTTTCGTGGCTTCGCCATGTGGTCTCACTTTGTTGGGGAGGGAAAGGCCCTTGGTGACGTACTGCCGATAGAACTGATCCAAGCCTAAACCGTTGGTAAAGTAAGGGACCGCGACTTCCGGGTCCTTGCGAATGTCCGCGCTGCGAAGGCCGTTCAAGGTCTCTGCTTGAGAGAGATAGGCCCTAGAGTCAGCGGCACCCCACTGGCTGGAGTGAACCTCCCCGGGCTGGACTTGCTCTTGCTCCTCCTTAACGGAGTGTACAATTTCGATCACTGGCCCAGTGGTGTAGGATTCAAAAGCCAAAGTGTCTCCTTTTTGACACACCTTCTAAGTTGTTGATCTATTCTGAAGAAAGGGGCGTCCCAGGCCCATTAACATTGGTTGCGATGGCACTTTCCTTCAAAACCCCAATGAAAAGGCGTCCCACCGACCCGTCCCAAGGTGACAAAATCCTCAATGATTTCGCCGTCCCACAAAGCCGTCCCACTAAAGAATATAGGAGAGTCCTACCCAATAAGAAGAGCAGCGGCGCTCAATAAGTAGCGCCCGCTGGCTGGCTCGCGTCTTCGGACGCTCGCTCGGACACGCCTATGCGTGAAAGACGATACTTTGCATCTATCGGACCTGCCGCATACCGTTAGATGCACGCGGTGGGCTTCACGTTCCACGCCAAGCCTTTATGGAAAGGGTCGGCGGGTCCGTCCGGGAATCTATTGCCAACCGGGGGCGTGCAAGGATTGTAGACTGGAACCGGCTCCAGAACCTCCACAGTTGCCCCAGGAGACACGATCTTCTGGTGGGAGGCACAACCTACCACGACGAAGGCCCACAAGAGCGCTAGGACCCTATTTAGGACTCGGTGGCGGGGGAGCATCGGGTGGTTCCTCCTGTGAAAGGAGCATGGTGAGGATGAATACAATGAGGCCAAGGGGAGCCATCACCCACAAGTCAGTGACTATTTCGTGGAGTGTTGGCATGAGTGGCCTCAAAGATTGGAGCGGGTTGAGGGAATCCAACCCCCATCTACCCCTTACGAAAGGGAAATCCTGGCATTAAACGAAACCGGCATGAAAGACGAGCAGTGGGTGCTGGAGTTTACGTTCGCCTTGGTATAGCCGGCACTAGCACCAAGGGGACCTCACACTGGTCGATGGTAGCGGGTGACAGAATTGAACTGTCTCACCTGGCTTATGAGACCCGGCTGCTCACCGTTGCAACTCCCGCTATGTGGTCAAAATAGTCTGGGTGACAGGAGTTGAACCTGCAACATCTTCGCCCCGAATGACGTGCTCTACCAATTGAGCTACACCCAGACTTTGTCTAGAACTACTACAAAATCAATATGTTACAAAGTAGCTGATATTTCACTTGCGGTGCGAAGGTGGGTAGACCCAATACCTTGGCTCCAATCCCCCCTGCACCCCCCGCCTTCCAATCGGTAACATCCACGACCTCGGCACAATACTTGCTATTACAAGCTTCATGCCAGTGGAGTGGCACGCTTCTTGCTACTGCAAGGACTAGGCCCACACTAGGGAGCACTAGGGCTAGTAGGCTCTTCCTCTACTACCATTACTTGTGGAAGGAGAGCCGCATCCACGTCCTTGTGTACACTCGCCAGGGTCTGCACAAGGAGGCCGATGTTCTGGGTGGAGGCACCCTGGAGGAGGCGGATGTGCTTGGACACTGTGTCTACAGCCCTGGCCAGATCGCCAACACTGGCGCGGCCTGAGACGGCTTCTTTAAAAAGGCGCTCAAGAAGGGCTTGCTCGACGGCCTCAAAAGCCCCTAGTTTATTGGCGCGATAGGCGTCAAGTTGAGCCGGGTCTTCAGTAAGACAAGCAAAGCGGCTAAATGCGAGCCGGACCGCTCCTGCCGTGCAACCGAATCGCTCTGCAATCTGCTCGTGTGACAGGCCGTCTTTGATTCGTAGCTTGAGTGCGAGGCCGAGGTCAATTTTCTTTTCAAACTTGTTGACGGGAGTAGGGAGGGTATTAGAAAGGGGCGAAACTTGGGTCTGCTTGCGCGTTTTTGCCATAGCAATAGTATAACACGCAAGCAGTTTTGATCCAAGGTGGGGCTAGAGCAGTACCAGCACGACAAAAAGCCCTAGAAGCACACCCCACCATACCGAGATACACGATACCGCGAGTGTATCGATCGGCTTAGGAGTAGGCCTGTTAGGCCGGTAGGACTCAACACGGTAGAAGGGAACATGCTGGACATGAACATTAGCGCGTGAAAGTGTAGCTTTATGTGGTGTCACGAGTGACATGATAGAGTCCTCCTCTAGATCTGATAAATGTGGTAGATAGATGCTCATGTGGTGGGTTCCTCTGCTTTCTCAATTCCCCGCAACCCTAGCATATTCCATGTGGACGAGTCAAGGAATGCCATTCTTTTCTTGAGCACAGCGTCTAGCACCGGCTCTTGAAGAAACCGCTTGACCGCTTCTACTGTCAACACGGCATAGCATCCGGTGGGTCTAGTCGCTTCGCCACTTCCGCCAGTAGCTTCAACGAGCACAATCCCCTTTTGCATGTTCCTCTTGCACCATTCGCACGGCTCTTGGTCCACTACCACATGCCGGTTCTCTTGAAGAGCCTTATCGTGCATGTGATACGCCCCAAGCAAGACGAGTTCATTCTTTTCCTTTCCACAATAGAAACAACAGACCAGCTTAGGATTGACGCCAAGTGTAGGATGTAAGCGTATAGAACTCATGGTTTTTCCTTTCAAAATATCCAATAATATGAAACGACCAGCCCAATTACCCACCCGACCAATACCCCTACCAGTGTCAAGAACTGGATGAATATATCAGATTTTCCCTCTAAGCATGTGTGTGTCATCTCTAGTCCTCCTTAGTCCTCTTGTGTAAACGCTTTCCAACATTCTGGACACACCTGTTCTTTCCCCACGGTATAGAGCCGGCTTGAGGGTTCTTGACAGACTTCGCAGTACTGCGATCTGCTCTCTACTTCCACACTCCCGTACCCTTGAACAGTCTTTACCGCTGTTGTGCTAGAAATGTGCGGTATATCACTTTCCCCACTGTAATACTCCTCATCTCCTTCAAAGATTTCTTGCGATTGTACTTTGATATTTTTGACGTACTTGGTATTGTACCAATCTGACCAGTTGGCAAACCCCGCTTGATAGGGGTAACAATCCCTCATCCAATTTTGCTCTGGCGGATAGCCGGCGGAGTACCATACTTTATCTTTCCACGTACCGGCGCTTTCGTTCATAATGTGGAAGCCATTGGGTTCAAGAATCACGAACTTGTTACCGCGTGTCGCCGTTTCAAAGAGGGCTTTGGTAGCAGGGTTCGAGAAGAACTCTGTAGGCGTAACCGCGGAGGCACGCAGAGCAGGTTGCACAACGGTTTCACAGAAAATCCGTGTATCGCTCCGTGTATCTTGACCAGTAGGCCGGTAGGACCAGAGTACACCATTATGACCTAGTACCACTTGTTCTCCCACCACAAACGGATGGCAATTCTCCGCTACCTTGTCGCCATCGGTGGCAAAACGGAAGTGGATTAGCATGTCGAAGTGTTCTACCTTCAAGTATGCCGCATAGAATTTTTTGAACTTGAAGTACCCCTTGGCTAGCATGATCTGACCACTAGCATCCCGATAGGCGAATCCCGCGCCATCGTCGTTTTGCATCCAGGCATCATGTAGGATAGATCGCTTGATTGACACTCCCGCAGGTTTCACAACAAGTTGACACATGTTTTCAATCTCCTTTGTAGTATAGATGAACGGACGCTACCGGCTTGCACTACTCCCGATTCCGCTTGTCACTGGACATGTATTTGACCAGTTCAGTATACTCCTTTTTATGTGCGAGTACATAGGACCAAAACGAGGACCAATTTTCGCAATCTTGGATGCTGCAATTTGTCACCCAGTAGGCGGCGGCATGGCAAAACTCGATATCGGCGAGGACGTGCTCGATATTGAGTGTCCCCTTGAAAATACGAATCTCAACGGTTTTTTCGTTTTGCAAGTTCAGTGCCTCATATCGGCTTGTGGTGTTACCGCGACAAACACGTTCTCGCGTGCAAGTATAGGTATCGTCACGGTAATTGTATTTTTTCTTCTTTGACACTACGTCGGTGAGTTTCTTTTTCGCCATTGCGGCAAAATCTGGACACTCACGACCGGCTAACACAACGATATGCGCTCTCGTTGCTTCACTATTGAGGAACACCAACAACTTACCGAGTACCAATGGAGTAAAGAAGGCGCGTGAAAGATGCACATGTAGACCCGTGGTGCTATGGGACCAAGACCTCGCACCCAGTTTCGAGACTACTGGAAGAAGATTCGGCCAAAGGAGTTTGTGCTCTTCTATTGAGAAGGGACCGGATACCATCTCAAACCCGTCATCAAGACTCCCGTCGCCCTTAATAAGAATATCATCCGAGTAATCTTTTTTTAACCGTCGTGCCACATCCTGCCGATCTCCGCTAGGAATCTCTACCTCTAATTCTACGCCAAGGTACAGAAAATGCGGGGTAGGGGCCGGAAAAGGTCGCATTTCAGGATAGGCGCGGCAAGAAGCATCTTGAATGGTATAATTTTCGCTTTCACTTTGACAACTGCAACACTCGTGACAAGAATTGCATGATTCACAAAAGTTAATATCAAGTACAGTATCATTGCAGTCTAGGCATTCTGTTGTATTCGGCATGGTTTCCCTTTCTTCAATGAGCATGGCGGGCATGTCAGACAAGATCATAAACTCCGAACGCACAAGCGTTTGTGTGTACGAAAAATGCTGCGCGTGTTGAATACGAAACCCCCCATCATCAGTTATTATCGTAATTCGCCCGTATGAGCCAATGGGAAGACAATGCTCTCCGTAGGGCGAATCCGGCGCTGTATCGATTATCCGCACAGTCTGACCTACTTGAGCCGCGGGTTCCAGGCCGTCGGGTGAAAGGAGAGCAAACTCTGATGGAATCAGATACTGAATGGTAGATCGACCGTAGCGTATAAGATAGACACCATGTTCGGCACTTAAAATTACTCCTGTTGCACCGATAGGTAAGGTGTGTGCGCCTTGTGTGGATTGCGGGTCGACTCGCAGAACTCGCACGGTACGCCCAATATCAGGATGTGGCATGGTCTATCCCCTTTCTTTTTGTATGTTGGCAAGCCACTCCATCTCATTCCAATAGAATCGAATCCAAAAGGCGCGCGAGATGCTGAAACGCTTTTGTTGTAGCACAACAAGATTGCGATAATTGGCCCGCATTTTCCAATACATGCTAGACTCCTTTCGGTTTTTAATTATAGGAAACCTGATCAAGTAAATCCGTGAAACGCACGACTTCTGTTGTACTCAATCCTTCTGTCCACTGATAAAATCGATCGCGAGCTTCACGCTGTTGTACTGGAAGGAACAAAGATCGCTGTATCCACTGCATCCAAGTAATGATATGTGCCTCATACATGTTGCACCTCCTCTTTTTCGTTCGTGCTCATTTACCGCTGGATACTGGCTATTGCAAACCCGGTGCCAGCACGAAACCCTTGATTTTATTGATGTGTTCAAGTTGGAACTGTGTGAAAAAAGCCGCAAATGCGTTCTTTGGTTGTGCGTTTTTGAGACAGATGTGCGCGTTTAGACACACTTCCCTTTTCCTCCAAAATCAGTTATACTCAAGGCATGGGAGTACAGATTAGACTGAGTGCAAAATCTAAATCAGGTGTGAGCAAGCGAGTCTTGTACCAAGGTGAAAAAGGCGCTTCATCCTCCTCGCCCCCATACCAGGAACAAAAGGACGTGGAAAGGCGGGAGTTGACAAATCGAGGGGTTCGGGGTAGAATGAAATCAAGGAGTGAAGTGAGACAAACCAGGGATCGGTGGAAAGAATTCTTAGGCTGGAAAAAGAAAGGGGGTATCAATGGCGGAAGGAGTTAAATATATCGCACATAACTCCTATGGGTTTAATGAGAGTTTCGATACACGGACTCAAGCAGTGGATTCCCTCCATGCCCTTCACAAATTCACAAGTCGGCACTTGCGGCTTCTTCAGGCGGGAGAGAGTGTCTCTAGAGGGAATCTACAAGCCTGGGTGGAGAAGGTGCGGAAGACGAGAGAGGTGGAGCGGATGGAAGAACTAGTGGAAGCAGTCGATATTCTACGGGGAAGCGTGTCTCATTCGTTGTCCGATGCAGACATCTTTCATATCTTTTACGAAAGAGAGGACCCATGCACTATCGCGCCGATCTCTTCACCAGTGGAGGGCGAATCCAGCTCTTTGGAAACTCCCTTGAATCCGTCCGAAACATGATTCAGGACACCAGGGCTCTTGTCTGGGGGTGGCAGATTGTGGATCTCACGACCAACAAGGCAGTAGACTACCTTTCACCGAATGGAGCGAGGCCATGACAAAAAAGAATTTCATTGCATTGGCGGATTATTTGAAAGACACACAACAGTATTGTGAACCGTTTACCGCGTCACAACTTGAGCACCTCGCAAACTTCTGCCATAGTCAAAACCCGCGCTTTGATCACGTGAAATTTCTCGCGTATGTGAATGGGACGGGTGGACCAAACGGGGGTGCCAAATGAGTGTGGCGGATTCTGAAATAGAAGAGGAGGATGAACGAGTCTGCTTAGAGCATCGGTGCTATCGGCCTTGCCCGGGGTGCTATGCCGATCAAGCCGACTACGCCTACGATCGAGAAAGAGAGGAGCGGCTATGTGGATCTTAATGTTGGTACTTAGCGGGACGGTTCTGTCGGGGGCGCACATTCTGAATGTTTACAGCACAGAGCAGGAGTGCAAAGAAATGCGGCAAATGGTGGAGGACGAAATGAAAGCCGCATACCCCGAGGATAGCGGGTATGTCATGAAGTGTGTGGAGCAAGATGTGCAGCAGGAAAAGGGTGAACCGGTCGAGGAGAAAGGGGACGACACATGATTCGACCGGTGCGGCAAATTGCCAGTGTGATTTTCACATTGAAAGCGTGGCGGAGGAACCGCAGTACGAAGGGCTTTGATGTGTCCGCCTTGACATCCGCCATAGAGATGTTGCTAGAGTACCGAACACTGAGCGGGGTGCTTTTACTTGGGGAGGAAGCAGGATTTGATGTCATGGACGCGTACTTTCAAGTGCTCGAAATAAAACGAGCGCAAATTCAAAAAGACTTGATCGAAATCAAACAGGAGGAACTCGACACATGAATCTGAAAAACGCCATTGAAGATCCGGCCATTCGTAGGGCCGTCACCGCCTACCTCGCGCGGTTCTATGAACCAGACCTTGCCGACGATGCGTGGCAGCAAGTGGCCCTCTACTGCCTCACGCGCACCGATTCACCGGTCTTTGAAACCAAGGATCTCGCCAGGAACTATCTGGTGAAGGCCGTAAAAAGTCGGGCCATTCGTCTCCAGAACCGCCAGCTTGCTGATGTCGCGAAGTCAGACCTGGATGTGTTTGGGGAGGATGCCAAGGTGAACATGGTCCTTGATGCGTCTCCAAACCCCGAGGAGGCCCTGGAAGCTGCACAAGACACCACAGAAGAGCGTGTGAGTGCTGAAGTCCAGAGGGTCCTTGATACCTTTCCGCCCGCCGTGAAAGCCTCCTTCCTCACCCTCATGACGGTGGAGCAGAAACGCAGCCGCAAGAGTGGTGGGTGGACCGCCGCACTTGTGAAGGCGGAAGGACTCACGGAACGGCAAGCCGAGGTACGGCTTCAGTACCTTCGCACGTCGTACTTTCCCCGCCTCGCGCACCTCCGCGCCGTGCGTGGAGCGCGGCTCCGACCTTTCTAAAGAAGGAGCTTCGTGAGATGCCGAACTTGGGACGGATGAACTCTTGAAAGAGTTGGTGGCCACTCATCCCTGGGTGTGCTGCCACCTCTCTCAAGAGTGCTTCCCGAATCTCCACACTCCTCTCATTGTCATCGTCAAAGACCCAGAAGCCAATATCGTTCATGTGGCCCCTCAGTTCAAGCTCGCCGGCAAGACGGGACTTCACCCGCAGCTTCTTGTTGTGCAAAAGCCCAATGGCACTCACAGCCCCACTAATATACCCAGAGCCCCTTGCCGCCTTGATAGGGTCGTAGTCTTGGCCCTCCTGGAGTTTGGTGGTGTGATGAAGGATGAGGGCGGAGTAGGGTCTGAGAATGTCAAAGAGCGGGGTGCAGGCGTTCTTCATCTCAGTGGAGGAATCTTCATCGGCACTGTGAAGCTCTCTGAGCACATCAATCACCACAAGGTCCGGGTTCACCGATTCCAGGAGCCCTTGAAGCCACACTTGATGCTGAAGGTTCTGGGTGTTGAAGGGCAGTTGCATGTGTTCTGGGGCCACTACAAGATTGTCCCCGCTAATATCCACTCCCGCCTCCTTAAGGGTGTCAAAGCGATCCTTCCACTCGAAGTCAGTCGCGTCGAATTGAAGAAAGAGGACCCTCCCCTTCTCGACTTGAGCTCCGAGAAAGGACTTCCCTTGAGAGACCGCGAGGGCGATCTGAAGAGCGAGGTTGGACTTCCCGACCTTAGGGAGCCCCACTAGAAGGAACCTCCCGGGCTTGGGGATGAGTCCATGCACCAACCACTTGACCCCGGGTCTTTGGGTCTTTTGAAATTGTTCAAACGAAAGACACCGTTCTGCCACTCAAGCTCCTTTCCGAAAGAGGGGTATGGGGAGAAACCCGCGTGTGTAGGTGGGCACCACCAAGGTGCCCCCTACACCGCTCTCCCCACTCTTCAAAAGTACGTCCCAACCGTCTCATCTCTCTTATTAAAGGGACGGGTTTTTGGGACGGGTATTTTATCGCGGGGTTATGAATGTTGAGTAGTTTAGTAGGCATTAGTTGGTGGGACGGGTTTTTAAGATGTGAAAGGAAAGGGGGTGTGTGGTTTATGAGACAGGTGTGTGAAAAAGGAGACAGTAGGGG
>ERZ1292625.2269-Hain-H41-01um-R1-2269-length-18448-cov-30_pt1 | contig 18448 bp, 25 predicted proteins | sample MGYA00564400_ERZ1292625 | MGnify/ENA primary metagenome ERZ1292625 (study PRJEB36523, sample SAMEA6512639) | groundwater metagenome | collected 2019-01-08 | study: AquaDiva: Metagenomics assemblies of 32 groundwater samples
AACCGGACAGATCCTGTGCTCCATACACCGGACAACTTAACTTGCTATCTACAGGCTATCCGTAGCAAAGACCTTCTATTTTCAGGACTGCCTGGCGTTGCTATTCAACCTGACCCTGCGTACAATCCGGTCGGTTTTATCCTGAGGTGTCCATGCGATACCTAACACTGCTTCTCCTAATAGCACTCCCTCTGACCGCCCACGCCGGAAACATTAAAGACACCGATCTCATCTCCAGCAACACCTTCTTTCTGCCGCCGAGCACCCAGAAAACCGTCTTCATCCAGGCTCGTAACTCCTCCGATAACCAAGAAGTCTCACTGCACGATCTGGGCGCTCGGTTGAGCGCCAAGGGGTACCAGATTGTGAATGATCCGGACGGCGCACATTACGTCCTGCTGGCCAACATCGTCTATTGCAACATTACGAAGCCGGAGATGCCGGTTGAGACGATGGTAGCGAGTGGCTATGGATCCGGGTTCAACTCGGCGATGGGTGCCATGCAAGGCCTCACCAGCATGGCGAGCATGGCGGGACCGTATGGCGCGATGGGCGGTGCGGCGGCCTCACTGGGGTTGAGCGCGATTCAAGGCATCGGTGATCTATTCAGTTCTTCGTCATCCGCTCCCAAGATGCCGGACGACGTGAACTATGCCTGCGTGGCGGACATCCAGATCACCGAGCAGAGGACCGGACAGCTGCCAAACGGGATGAAAACAGGAACAGGGGAGGAGCCCGGTGTCTACCAGACCAGGATGGCTGCCGACGTGCATCAAAAGAAATTGAAAGAGGCCGAGGCGACGCCACTCTTGCAACAGAAGCTGAGTGCCGCCGTCGCAGGGAATTTTTAGTCATGGCGTCGCATCTTCGGCTCACCCCTTACCCCTCACAGTTCAACAAGCTCACCGTCCCGATCCGTGTCGAGGGACTCCTCACGATTTTGCTGTTGCTCGCACTGACGACTGGCTGTTCCAACGTCATCCGCTCCGGCCTCATGAACAGCAATACGGTCTTCTTGGATCCAAATACCAATCGCACCGTGTATACCCAACTCAGGAACGCTTCAGAAAATCAACAAGTACTGCTGAACGACGTGAATACGAAGCTGAGTGGAAAGGGATATCAGTTGGTTCAAGATCCAGAGCAGGCCAATTACTGGATACAAGCCAAGGTGATCTATTGCCACAAGGCAGCCGATGGAGTGGCGCCGGAAGCCGTGGCCAAAGCCGGCCCAGGTGCGGGCATCAGCAGCGGCGGGACAGTGATGGCCTCGGCCGCTGACCCGAGTGGTGGGATGGCTGGAATGGCCGGGATGCCGGACATGAGCGCCATGATGAGGCAGGCCATGGCCATGAGCGGTGGGGGAGGAGGATTCGGCGGCATGTCCGGGTTCTCTGGCATGCAGCCACCGCCCAAAGAAGATGGCGTGACCTACCTGTGCGTCGCGGATGTCCAAATTACCGACCGAAAAATCGGCAAATCAATCGGTCGGCCAGCCGGAGGTCAGTCATCAGGCAGTGAAAAGGTGCAACTGATGCGAATGGTCGGCCACGTGCGGCAAAAAAGCTTAGACATTCCCGAAGCTACCCCCATCGTGCAAGAGAAAATCGCAACCGGGATTGCGGGACTGTTTTAGTCTCGTTCATTGGATTTCGCTACGCTCGCCGTTTGGCACCTTCGCTATGTTGGGAAAATGTGCTGGCGCGTTATGCGGTCAGCAATTTGCAGTTCTGCTCTTGGTGTAGGGCGGCCGAATATTGTTATGGGAGTGACAGGAGTTGGTTATGGAGATCGTCATAGTTCTAATTGCTGGTGCAGCAATCTACTGGTTCTTTATCCTTAGGCCAGGAAGATTAGATTTCTGGCGTGTTGTCGCGAAGCACCCTGATGCCGCGTACGAACATTTCAAATCCGACCACTGTTGGAGGGTTTTTGAGGAACAACTACCAGAGAATTACCGCAGTCTGGTTCCAAGATCCGAGTGGGTAGGCCCATTTCAGTTCATAGTTCCAAAACTTGGAAACAAGACAATGTACATCTTTGGCAAACATCCAACTTTCGAGAAGTCTCAAAATGACTTTCTTAGTAAGTTTGCCAAAAGCACTTAACCAGTTACAGGAGCTGACGCCGGGTTCAGCGGGCTATGTTTCCATTTGTGTTATGTGGCCAGCGCGGCACACCAACATGTTCGGGCGACACTTCGCATCTCGAATCTGTGGCTGCACTGTCTGCCGGTGAGCCACAAACGGGTGTTCAGTGCCTCTACGGGAGCTGAGGGACCGCTGTGCATAAGAAACTATGAGTTGTCCGCACTCCCACATAGAAGCGGCCCTAGACCGATGGTCAGAGTGTCATTGGCATATCCACCAAATGGAGGTGAACTATCACACTCCAGACCTATTTAGGTACTCACTGAATTCGTTCATCCGTGCTGCGAAGGAGATTCCACAGATGCTCTGCATGGAGCTTCAGAATCATAATGCATACCGAAGCGAGTTCAAGCCATTGATCGAGTCCCTACACAGCAACGCGCTTCTCTGTGTTCTACACAAGAAAAGGGACTTCATAGTTCATCGAGGTATGTTGGAGGTGCTAAGCACAGGGTCTGTAGGCACTACGGAAGGTCGAAGAATAAAGATTTCATTCCCTTTCCCAGTAGCTGCTCATGAAAGCACACAAGATGCGTATGAACGCTTCAAAGAAGTTTGCAGGAAAGATAAATTCATTCGGTCGTTGGCGGGGCCGGATTGTGACTCGTGGCCAATAATTCGGAGGGAATGGAAGGTTCCAGATGCTCCCGACAAGGAACTCCTAGAGCTGTCGGTCGATGCCTGGCGATTGATTGGCGAAACTATCTCTCACGTCGTTGTAAAACTGGGTGGACAAAAATTGGACTTATCCTTCTCATGTAGCCATGAACCGGAAAAGGTTAGAGCAGTAGAATTTAGCCAGAAGGAATTCTTCAAATCCGTTGATGGGATAGAAATCAACTCGTGAAGGGCAGTGAGATCATGAGTGTTCAACCCTTTGTCTTGAGACCCGATCAGCATGAACCCGCATTGAATGTGGTTGGAACACAGGTGACGGCCTTGGCGTCCAACGCGGCGACGCAAAGTTTCGAGATCACCCTGCAGCAGGGCGAAGATGCAACAGGCCCTCCACCGCATCGCCACGATTGAGGGCAGATCGGGTTTAGTTCTTGACCTCGCACTTCCTCTGACCAAGCGAGCAGGAGAGTGTGCAAGTTTAAGAACTGCCCCCACAAGTTTCGCTTCTCCACGCCCCGGCCAACGCGGGTGCTAGCCTTTCCGTCTCGCATCAGTCGGATATTTCGTTTATATTCTCTATATGAGCACAAGTTCTATCACCCGTGACGAAGCGATCCGACGACTTCACACCGTTGAGTCCAAGATTCGGGGCCTTGGTGTTCGTCGGCTCGCGCTCTTCGGGTCCGTGCTTCGTAACGAGGCTCGCCCCGACAGTGATGTTGATGTGCTTGTCGAGTTCGCTCCGAATGAGAAGACATTCGATCGCTTCATGGCGCTGGCGGATCTGCTTGAAGACACGTTGCAGCACCGGGTGGAAGTGATCACCACGGAGTCACTCTCACCGTTTATCGGGCCACACATCTTGGCCGAGGCAACGGATGTCCTTCGAGCCGCATGACTATCTGCGGCATATTCTCGCGGAAGTCGAGTACCTCCTCGATCAGAGTCGGACTCTCACCTATGAGCGATTTGTAGCCGATCAGACGCTGCGCCGTGCGTTCGTGCGCAGCTTGGAAATTATCGGCGAAGCAGTGAAGAACCTGCCCACTGAGTTCCGGGTATCGCATCCCGAGGTTGCGTGGCGTCCGATGGCTCAGATGCGCGATCGCCTGATCCATAGTTACTTTGGAGTGGATTATCAGCTGGTATGGGATGTGGTGTCCGAGAAACTTCCGGAACTGAAACGTAGCATCCAGCGGATTATTGATTCACAACAAGCTTAGCCATCAGGTTGAAAGAGCCCTGGAATGGCGAGCCCTCACTCGAACCGTTCGGCGGCGCAGCTCATAGTCGCCAGCTTTGTTAGGAGGCTGTAAGGTCGGGCGCGTGTACTTCTTATCTTGAGACCCGATGAGAAAAATCGGCAGTAAGTCAATCTCGTTCGTCCGATCTTGAGACTCTCACCGTTTTGCTTACCACCTGTTATACTGACCCATCTCTTCCTTCACTCTGAGGACCAGCCTCATGAGCTCTCCGACATGGGATGAATTCGCCGAGCTTGCACTGAAACGTATTACGGCGTCAGGCGCGGAGTACGGCGACATTCGCATTCAGGACAGTAGCACCCAACACATTGAAGGTGAGGATCGCCGAGTTGCCTCGATTCGAGACATCAAGGACATCGGCTTCGGTGTGCGTGTGCTCTATCATGGAGCTTGGGGTTTTGCCGCGAGTTCAGTCTTGTCGCTGGAAGAAGTACCACGGGTGGCTAATCTGGCTATTGAGATCGCCAGAGGGTCTGCATCGGTGGCCCTGGAAAAAGTGCGATTGGTGCCGGAACCGGCTCATCGTGACCGCATCGTCACGCCCTATCGCATCGATCCCTTCACCATCCCGCTTGAGAAGAAAACCGACTTATTGCTGAATGCGATGGAGACGCTCCATCGGCAATCCGGCATCGCACGAAGCAGCGCAAGCCTGTGGGCGCGCCGAGACCACAAATTGTTCTTGTCGACCGAAGGGTCTCGTGTGGAATTCGATCTGTTGGCCGGGCAAGGCGACTGTACAGCGACTGCGCTGCATGAAGGCCGGTTTGCCTCGCGCAGCTTCAATACGCCACATCTTCGGAAGGGCTATGAACTGATCGAGGAAGCCGACCTTCTGCGCGAGGCCTCGCGCGTTGCCGCTCACGCGATCGAAAAGGTCAAGGCTCCGGCGGTTGATGCGGGCCAGTATGACCTCGTGCTCGATCCTGAACATCTGTCATTGACGATCCATGAGTCTTGCGGCCATCCGAGCGAGCTGGACCGTGCGCTTGGCTACGAAGCCAATTACGCAGGAACCAGCTTCTTGACGCCAGAAAAGCTGGGTAACTTTCGCTATGGCTCGCAGCATGTGAATTTGGTGGCCGATAACACCGAATCGGAAACATTAGCAGCGACTGGTTATGATGATGACGGGGTTCAGTGTCAGCAATGGGACGTCGTTCGGAACGGGGTGTTCGTCGGGTATTGCACGAACCGTGAAGTCGCGTCGAAGATTGGTGAATCTCGTTCACGTGGCTCCAATCGCGCTGATGGGTGGAGCCACGTTCCGATGGTACGCATCGCGAATATCGGACTTGAGCCAGGTTCAGCGACTGTCGATCAACTGATTGCCGACGTGAAGCACGGTATCTACATCGAAGGCCATGGGTCCTATAGCATCGATCAGCGCCGCTACAATTTTCAGTTTGGCGGGGATGCATTCTGGCTGATTGAGAACGGCAGGCGCACCCACATGCTGCGGGATGTGATCTACCATGGGATCACGCCGGAATTCTGGAATAGCTGCGATGGAGTGGCCGACCGAACTGCTCGCCGTCGATACGGCTTCATCACGTGTGGCAAGGGGCAGCCAGGCCAGTCTGGTTGGATGACTCATGCCGCTTCTCCTGCGAGGTTTCGCCAGATCCATGTGATCCGAGGAGAGGGAAGCGCATGACCGTCCCGAGCGGCACCTGGCCGAAGCTGACCAGCAGCGAGGAGTTTCGCTTTCTGAGCGATCTGGTCTTGACCCGCTCATCCGCTGATCAGACGATCGTCCGTCTTCGCGATCACCATGCCGGCACGACGAGATTCGCCAACAATCAAGTCATCCAGAATGTCGATGCGAGGCGGGGCTCACTGGCCGTGACGGTTGCCTTTGGGGGACAGCAGGGGACCGCGAGCACGACGGATTTTACCGCCGGCGCGATTCAGGATACGTTGGCGCGTGCGGAACGGATTGCTCGTGTCTCACCGGTTGATCCGGAATACCTTCCACCTCCCGATCCGTGCCTGTTCCCTGTGCGAGCGACGGCGAAACCAGAAACTCTGGCGGCAGGACCGGTCAAACGTCTGGAGTATGCGAATGAAGCCATCGGACATTGCCGGATGGAGAACCTCATGGCGGCCGGCGTCGTGGCATCATCCGGGACCGCGGTTGGGATTGCGGCGAGCAATGGGCTATTCGGCTATGAGGTACGAGGAGACGCGAGGTTTAGTCTCACGGTCCAAACTGGTGACGCGACGGGCTGGAGTGCCGCGGCACATCGGTCGATCGATCATTTGAAAGTTCAAGAGCGGACCTTGGCGGCCATTGCCAAAGCCAAGCGAGGCCGGGATGTGTGTGAGATGCCGGCAGGGCAGTATCCCGTGATTCTTGAGCCGGCAGCCGTGGCCGGACTGTGGGCGTGGGTGCTCTGGTCTCTGGACGCCAAGTCTTACACAAAGGGAACGAGCCCCTTCGCCGGCAAGCTGGGCCAGGCCATCGTGGACGAACGGCTGACGCTCAAGAATCACCCCGATCATGCCGACCTGCTAGGAGAAGGATTTACCCATGACGGGCTGCCGAGTACAGCCTCCTTGTGGATCGACCATGGAATCCTCAAACAGCTGGCCTACGACAGGTTTACGGCGAAGGCTGATGGCATAAACCCTATTCCGACACTGGAGGCTCCGGCCTTGTCGATTGCGGGGGCTCCTGCACAGTCGATTCAGGATCTCATAAAGAACACGGACCGTGCGATTCTAGTGACGAATTTTTGGTATATCCGTCCTGTGAATCCTCAGGACCTCACGCTGACCGGAATGACGCGAGATGGAACGTTTCTGATCGAGAAGGGGGAGATCGTCTCAGCTGTAAAAAATTTCCGATTTCATGAAAGCCCGATCCGGGCCTTTCGACACATCACGGCTTGGACTGCGCCGATGGAGGCGGTGAACTCAGAGACCGGAAAGATGTTGGTTCCAGCTTTGGCCCTCCCGCATTTTCGTTTCTCAAGCGTCACACGGTTCTAGCTGTGTCATGAGGACTCCAAACATATTTAATCGACCGCAGAATAAAAGGGTTGACTCTTCTCTGCGCGAGGAGTAGGTACAAGAAAGGTATCCCACTAGGTCCAATTGAAGGGGGGATCTGCCAGATGGCCCCGCGATTCAACAAAGAACCCATCAACCTCATTCACCGAATCCCATCACAGAAGCAGATTGATGAAGCTCGGCCGGTTGCTACGCCCTACGGTCAGATCCTGCTCAATGCTGGTGCCCTGTGCTGGCGCAAGGTGGTTGACCTCTTTGCCTACGTCACGCGCTATGAGGACGAGATCCATCCGCGCCTTCGTAAACCCCTTGCGCTCCCCGACCGAACGACGGAGCGTACCACGATCCAAGGGCAGGGTCCCGTCTGGTCGACGAATGGAGTGGAGGGGCCAATCCGGGAAGCAGAGAACCCGGTGACCGCGAAGGTCACAATCCTACAACAGCCGTCTCCGGTGCCGGCTCATGTTCAGTCGGAAGAAGTCGCTGAAATCCGAGCCTGCATGATTGGGCAGCAAGATGAGATTGCCCGGCTGACGTCGCACATTCAAGAGCTGACTTCCTTGGTTACCTCTCAGCAAGAGGTCCTCATTCATCTTGGGAAAGAGCTAGAAGTCGGCACATTTTCACCGGGATCCACCACCAGCACGGCGGCTGCCTCTCTCAAGCGGAACCGTATCGGTCGGAAGAAACCGACGGTCAGCGAGACGCCCAATCTTTCTCAGGAACATGAGCACTCCTTTCATCCAAAGGATAGTGAGGGTCAGTCGCTCCATCTGTAAGCTCGGCCCGGTAAGCCGTTGGCGCTGAATACTTCTCCATCGCTTCACCGCTAGAAAACCGAATCCTACTGATTCGACAACGATCCCGTCATACAGACGCACCTGCTCCTCTAGCCAGATAGGGGTTCCGTCTGCTAAACATCCGGCAATGACCATCGTTCGTGTCCTCTTGTGGGCTGTGCTGTGGCTCGGCCTGTTGACGATTGATCTCAGTGCGGCCCCTGAACGTTCTACCGCCCGGGTACCCCTCTTTGAGAATCTGGGTACCCTCCATCACCCCATCACGACGAGTTCACACGAGGCGCAGCAATACTTTGATCAAGGTTTGCGGTTCGTGTACGCCTTCAACCATGAAGAGGCGCTCCTGGCCTTCGAAGAAGCCGCTCGACTGGACCCCTCTGCTGCCATGGCCTATTGGGGGGTGGCGCTCGCATCGGGTCCGAACATCAATGCCGCCATGGATAAGGCTGCCGAACGACGGGCGTGGGATGCCCTACAGAAGGCTCGCGCGCATCGTGCCCGCACGAGCGCAGCCGAACAGGCCTATATCGATGCGATTGGTAAGCGATACGAGCTCAGAACGCATGCACGACCGGCTCTGGATAAAGCGTATGCGGACGCGATGCGTGTAGTCTGGCAGCAGTATCCGAACGATCCGGATGCCGGTGTCTTGTTCGCCGAGGCCTTGATGGACCTGCGGCCGTGGGATTTATGGACGGCAGACGGACGACCCAAACCGGGCACCCAAGAAATCGTGTCGACACTGGAATCGATTCTAGCGCGTTTCCCGGATCATCCAGGAGCGTGCCACTACTATATCCACAGCGTTGAAGCCTCTCCGAACCCGGACCGAGCCGTCGCTTGTGCGGAGCGATTACCCGGGCTGATGCCGGGTGCTGCTCACGTGGTCCATATGCCGGCCCACATCTACATGCGACTCGGTCGATATCACGAGGCGGCTGAACAGAATGCACATGCGGCGGAGGTCGATCGCAAGTATCTGGCTAGGAGACAGTTACACGGCGACTATGCCGACGGCTACTACACCCACAATCTGCATTTTCTCTGGGCTTCCTTAGCGATGGAGGGACGAAGAACCGAGGCATTGAAGGTGGCTCGTCAACTGACGGGCACGATCTCCCAGGAGGAAGTGCGGAAGGATGTCTGGAAGGAATTGTACCTTCCAGCTCCCTTGTGGTCCATGATCAGGTTTGGACAATGGGACGACCTGCTGCGTGAACCGCCTCCTCCAAAGACGCTGCATTTGCAACAGGGGATGTGGCGACTGGGGAGGGGACTAGCGCTCGCGGCGTCCGGTCGTATGCCCGGGGCCGAGGGCGAGCATGTGGTGTTGGCCGGCCTGGCGAAACGATTTGGGCGCGATCGAACGCGGGAAGAGAAAACGGAACGGACTCTCCTCAAGATCGCGGAACGGCTGCTGGCTGGTGAGCTCGCGACGCATCGTCGTCAATACGATGAGGCCATCAAATCCCTCACGGATGCCGTCAAGCTGGAGGAGGAGCTGCCTTACACCGAACCGCCGTTCTGGCCGATTCCCATTCGCCATTATCTCGGCGCCGTCTTGTTGAAGGCCAGTCAGCCGGGTAAGGCGGAAGCGGTCTACCGAGCCGATCTGGCCAAGAATCCGCGGAACGGCTGGGCCCAGTTTGGACTCATGCAGAGTCTTCGCGCTCAGCGGAAAGGCCGTGAAGCAGATGCCGCAGAAGAACAATGGAAACAGGTCTGGGAGCATGCGGATGTGACCCTCACGGCCTCTCGGTTTTGAGGAAGAGGAAGTGGACTGAAGGAGGAGTGATGCGATTTGTGGTGGGAGTAATGGGGCCGGCCAAGGCTGCGAAGAAGGACCTCGACAATGCCAGGATCCTTGGAGAATTCATTGCCCGGCGGGGTTGGGTCGTCTTGACTGGTGGTCGAGACGTGGGCGTCATGGACGCGGCGTGCGAAGGAGCCAAGCGGGTGGGGGGCAGCTTGACCATCGGGGTCTTGCCGACGGCCAAGGACAAGGTGTCCCGCCATGTGGACGTGTCGATCATCACGGAAATGGGCAGTGGCCGGAATAATATCAATGTTCTGACGAGCCATGTCGTGGTGGCCTGCGGCTTGAGTGGCTCGGGTACAGTGTCAGAAGTTGCGCTGGCCGTGAAGGCTGGGAAGCCGGTCATTCTCGTTGAAGCGTCTCCTGCCGATATCGCTTTTTTCAGAAAACTCGACAAACGATTGGTCCAAGCCGCTGCCTCACCGGAGGAGGCCATTGAGTTGATCATGAAACTCATGGATGGGCGTCAGCGACGAGCGCGTCGTACAGAACAGGATCTCGACAGGTATATTCCAGTTTGACGCGTGAAGGACTCTCATACCGGCCCCTGTCTGCTGCCATGCGAGTTCTCCCCACATCCACATCTCCGCACGTGTCGTAGTAAGATGTAAGAATAAGACTACGGCGACGACTCTGAAGAAGGAGGAGACGATCATGACAATCCTGCAGCGTCTGACATCTATCGCCATGAGTCTCGTGATCTGCGCGACCCTCACCGGCTGGCCCTCCAATGGAGTGCAGAGCGCACCGGCCACCGCCAAGGCGTATTTTGCAGGTGGCTGTTTCTGGTGCATGGAAGAGGCCTTCGAAAAGGTGGATGGAGTCCTCGGCGCAGTTTCTGGCTATATGGGCGGCACCGTGGCCAACCCCACCTACGAAGAGGTCTCGGCTGGGCGGACGGGTCACGCAGAAGCGGTTGAAGTCACCTACGATCCAACGAAAGTCACGTATCAGAAACTCTTGGATGCCTTTTGGCGCAACGTCGATCCGGTCACGCCAAACGCGCAATTCTGCGACCATGGGACGCAGTACCGCGCGGCCATCTTCTATTCAACCGACGAAGAAAAGCGGCTTTCGGAGGAGTCAAAACGCGCGATCGAAGAGTCGAAACGCTTTCCCCAGCCTATCGTGACCCAGCTGGTCCAAGCCTCAACCTTCTACCAGGCTGAAGAGTACCATCAGGATTACTACAAGAAAAACCCGCTCCGGTATAAGTATTACAAGTATGGTTGCAGCCGAGCTCAGCGGTTGGAATCGTTATGGGGAAAGTCGTAGAGGTAGAATGCTTGCGTGCCGAGCATCTAATACTACAGCCGGGCTTTCATGATCAGACCTCTTAATCGTTCTCGCTGAGCCAAGCGAATGCTGGTGAACTCCAGGCCGAACTGTTTCCCGTCGATCCAGCGCATGATGGCCTGATCGACCCGGAGTGGCCATTTAAAATCAGGAAGAAACAACGACAGTTTCAGCAGCATCCCAACTGTCACGTCGATCGATGATTCGGCACTGCACCCGTTTGTTGATACGTCCAGAATCTTCGCTTCACCCTCAAAATCATCATCGCCAAAGAAAAACAGGCGGCAGGAGAGGGCAAGTCTTCTGCCGCGTCGGTCCTGTTGGTTCGCATCTGCCAGACCGAGTTCTCGAGAAGGCTTGGATGTCACGGCGGTGGTCCTTTTCAACTGAAGATCGAGGGGCCAGCAGTCTTTAGTGTACGCATAGAAACTGCCTGAGCAAACAGAATCCATATTGTACCTAGGGTGACACCGATAACCTCTCCTATCGCACCTTAGGTTGTGGCTCCATCTTGACGCCGACCTCATCCTCTGCCACAAAGAATACCGATTGTGAAGGCTTAAGAAGGAGAAGGGGCATGCGAACAGTCAGTCGACGGATGGGAGATCTCGCCCAATCGGAAATTCGGGCCATGACCCAGGCCTGCGCGAGTGCGAAGGGGCTCAATATGGCACAGGGGGTCTGTGATACGCCGGTGCCACCGATCGTGCTCGAAGGGGCAGAGCAGGCCATCAGGGATGGGCACAATGTCTATACCCGCTTCGATGGCTTGCCTGAATTACGGGAGGCTATCGCCGACAAGCTGGCCCACTATAACGGGATTCGCGCCGATCCTGAAACCGAAGTCACCGTCAGCGCTGGGGCAACCGGCGCCTTTCACTGTGCCTGTGCTGCGCTGCTGAATCCCGGTGATGAAGTCATTCTCTTTGAGCCTTACTATCAATACCATATCAGCGCGCTCATGGCGGTTGAAGCAGTTCCTGTAGTGGTCCACATGCAGCCACCACGCTGGACCTATTCATTGACGCAGCTTGAGCAGTTTGTGACCACAAGAACAAAGGCCATCATTATCAATTCACCCGGCAACCCCTCGGGCAAGGTTTTTAGCCGCATGGAACTTGAGGCGTTGGCAGAGTTTGCGTGCCGGCACGATCTGTTTGTCCTGACGGATGAAATCTACGAATACTTTCTCTATGACGGGCGACGCCATGTGAGCATGGCCTCCTTGCCGAATATGGCAGAACGGACAGTGACCATCGGAGGGTACTCCAAGACGTTCAGTGTGACGGGGTGGCGGATTGGGTACAGTGTGGCTGCGCAGACGTGGACACGAGCGATTGGCGCGATGAACGATCTCCTCTATGTGTGTGCTCCGGCGCCGCTTCAAATGGGTGTGGCTCGTGGCATTCGAGACTTGCCGGACGATTTCTATGGGAGCCTGGCTCGAGACTACCAGCACAAGCGCGACAGATTTTGCAGCGCTCTGGCGAAGGCGGGACTCACTCCCTCGATCCCAGAGGGGGCCTATTATGTGTTGGCGGATGTGTCCCGGCTTCCTGGCGACAGTGGGAAAGCTCGTGCCATGTATCTACTGGATCGAACCGGTGTAGCTGGTGTACCAGGAGAGGCCTTTATCCCCGGAGTGGCAGGAGCCAACTTCGTCCGGTTCAGTTATGCCAAGACCGACCGAGATCTCGATGAAGCCTGTCGGCGGTTGACCCAAGCTGGCTTGTAGATGCTCGCGCGAGGAAGCGGCTGTTTCTTGCCCGATGCGCGAGGCCGTGCTATGAACTCGACCATGAGTCTGCACCTCGCTCCCATAGTCGCTGCTGTTGTTGCGTTGCTGTTGACGGGATGCGGTCATCGGGCGACGGTTCCTCTCTCTGTCTCTGCTGACCATTCCGCTGGTGATCGTTCCGTTCTGGAAGGGGAATGGGAATACGAAGACGGCGGGGTGGTCGTCCTTCGACTCGATGATCAGGGCAACGGTACGTACGCATTCAAGGATGGGCGATTCGAAACGATTCAGTTCAACGGCCGAACATGGATCGGTAAGTGGTCTCAGAAAGAAAACGATCGGGAAGGCGGTTTCGCTGTGAACCTCTCTGCCGATGCTGTGGAAGGCGACGGGACCTGGTGGTATGAGCGAATCGGTGCGAACACGTCACCATCCGAGAAGGGTGGCACGTTTCATCTAACGAGGAAAACCTCCATGACACGTCTTGGCGACACTCCTCCCGCACCCTGATCCTCCATCACTCGCCATTACATAAAACCGTTGTCGGTTCCACAAGTCAGGCCTCTGAGCTGTCGCGCGCGCGCCTCGGGACAGTGTGGGCCAGTAGCGATGATGCCTCGATAGCGAGGCTCGCGTCGGTTAAAGAGTAGTTCCTGTCCAAGGCCATCGGAGATGGTTCCCCCTGCCTCCGTGATGAGGAGCGTCCCTGCGGCCACATCCCATTCATTTTCTGGTTCCCACGTGACGACTCCCTCGATACGGCCAGTTGCGGCGAGTGCGAGTACCCAAGCGATAGAGCGGATAGGCCGCTTATTGATCGATGGATCCAGGGAGGTGAAGCGGCCGATCTGTTGTTCCCATTGATTCAGGGCAATCTCTGGATGTCGACCGTTCCACGAAGCTGGTGGAGTAACCGGTTTACTGTTGAGACGCAGACCTCCACCTCGAGTTGCGGTAAATAATTCGTCCGTGGAAGGGTTGAAGATGCCTGCCACGATCGGTCGACTCTGTTCAATGAGGCCGACGGAAATGCAATACTCCGGTTCACCACTGATGAACGCCTTCGTCCCGTCTATTGGATCAACCACCCAGACCCGTCGTTTCTGAAGTCGCTCCAGACGATCAGGTGATTCTTCAGAGAGCCATCCATCCTCAGGAAACGCGGACAGCAGGTGGGAGAGAAGGACCTCATTCACGGCCAGGTCTGCCGAGGTCACTGGGGATTGGTCCGGCTTCTGGATCGTCTCAAAGCCATCAACTGCGAACCGTAAGGCTTCTGCTCCAGCCTTCCGAATCGCCATGCTGAGAACATCTAGTTCATTGTCCCATGTCATGCCAGGAGAGTAGCAGGCCTGGAGACAGATGAAAAGAACCGAGCATGTTCCAACTTGACCTGGTCCCTAAATCTGCGTACAAGCAGGTTACGATGAAACTGATTCAGAAACGGTCGAAGAAGACGGGGCTCTCGCCAGGGACGCTCATTCACATCGGCGAACAGCGAACCGAGGCCGTGAGCATGACCTTGTTCAATTATGCCGGCGCGCGCTGCGAGGAGCTGGTTGTCACGGACCTGAATGCGTTTCAACTGCCTGCCGACGAAACCGTCACATGGGTGAATGTTAGCGGGGTCCATAAGGTTGATGTCTTGGAAGGATTCGGGAAACATTTTGGCCTGCATCCCCTTCTTCTGGAAGACATCGCCAACACGGACCAACGTCCGAAGCTCGACGACTATGAGACCTATTTCTTTCTCGTGATGAAGATGCTGACGACCTCTGAGCGAGGGGAGATTGTCGTCGAGCAGGTGAGTTTCGTCCTTGGTCGAAATTACGTTCTCTCATTCCAGGAAAACGGCACCGATGTGTTTCACACGGTGCGGGACCGTCTGAGAGGCGGGAAAGGGCGGCTTCGGCAAAACGGGTCAGACTATCTGCTCTATGCACTGATCGATGCCATCGTCGACCAATACTTTGAGGTCCTGGAACTGCTCGGTGAGCAGATCGAGTCGCTGCAAGAACGGGTAATGGCCGATCCCAAACCGGACATTCTCAAAGACATTCATGGGCTGAAACAGCAGTTGCTGTTCGTACGCCGTGCGGTTTGGCCGCTCCGGGAAGCGATCAACGGTCTGTCTCGCTCGGACTGTCCGTTTTTGCATGAGTCCACTAAAATTTTTATTCGTGATGTCTATGATCATGTAGTTCAGATTGTCGACACCATCGAAACCTTGCGGGAAATGGTTTCGGCCAGTCTGGATATTTATCTGTCGAGCGTGAGCTATCGACTGAACGCCGTCATGCGGGTCTTGACGGTCATCACCACGATTTTCATGCCGCTCACCTTTATTGCGGGCATCTACGGTATGAATTTCGAGTATATGCCGGAGTTGAAATGGCCGTGGGGCTACCCGATGGCGATCGGCATCATGGGTCTTGTGGCAGCCATCATGCTCATCGGGTTCCGTCGAAAGAAATGGTTATAGCAGGATGATGATGTTGAAACAGCTCTCCAGCTTCGTTCTCACGTCGCGCAGAGATTCAACGTATCGAGCGGGAAGGTCTTTTTGAACATCCGGGAGCGGATAGAGCACTATTAATCTTGGACGTCGACTTTATCCACGAAATAGGTGGTGTCGCCAAAGCAGGTCGTGGGTATATGGCGATACTCTTTGTAATGCAAGATCACTCGTTTTCCCATCACCTCTGATAATTGTGCGGCGACTTTATCGTCTGAGATTGTAAACTGCCAGAGAACAGGTGCCGTTCCAGGCACGGCGGTCATGGCCAACTCTCCTTCATGGCTCTTACACAGCCAGCCCTTCGTTGAAAATTTCTGAATGTAGCCGGCCCGGTTTCCATCGGAATAGGTCCAGTTAAACACGACCGTGAGGTAGGCAGCGCCTAGAAAGAAGAGAAGCGTTACAAATATTTTCACCGGTATCTCCTCAGTTACGAATGAATGTCGCTGAACAACCAAGGAGCGTCAGTCTTTCGGCGAGATTCATAGGCCGTGATCTCAGGCTCATGTCGGAGCGTGAGACCGATCGAATCAAGCCCTCGGTAGAGGCAATCCTTGCGGAAGGGGTCGATTTCGAACCGGTATGTTGTTTTCTCGGGTGTGGTGACTGTCTGACTGCCAAGATCGACGGTGAGCCGGTATCCCTCGGTACCGACGGCGTATTTCATGAGCGCCAGCACCTCATCGGCCTTCAGCACAACGGGGAGTATGCCGTTTTGAAAACAGTTATTGTAAAAGATGTCTGCAAAACTCGGTGCAATGATGCACCGAAATCCCTGATCCAGTAGAGCCCACGGCGCATGTTCACGAGAGGAGCCGCAACCGAAATTATCGCGCGTTAATAAGATCGAGGCCGATTGATAGCGAGGTTGATTCAAGAAAAATTCCGGATCGAGCGATCCATCTTTTTTCTTCCTCCAATCAAAAAAGAGGCCCTCTCGGAGTCCTGTCCGTTTGATCGTCTTTAGAAACTGCTTCGGAATGATCTGATCCGTGTCGACGTTGATGAGATCCAATGGGGCAACGAGACCGGTGAGAAGAGTAAACGGTTCCATAGTGTCATCAGCTCCAATGTCGAATATCGACGAAGTGCCCTTCGATCGCTGCGGCGACCGCCATCGCAGGCGACACCAGATGGGTTCTCCCGCCTGCGCCCTGACGGCCTTCAAAATTTCGATTGCTGGTGGACGCGCAACGTTCCCCTGGCTGCAGGACGTCGGCATTCATGGCCAGACACATGCTGCATCCAGCCTCTCGCCATTCGAATCCTGCTTCACGAAATACGTGATCAAGGCCTTCCGCCTCCGCTTGTTGTTTGACGAGTCCGGACCCTGGGACCACCATGGCATGCACAGACTTGGCAACTTTTTTCCCCTTGGCAAGGCTGGCTGCCAGCCGGAGGTCTTCAATTCGTGAATTCGTGCATGAGCCGATGAAGACGCGGTCGATGGCAATATCCGTAATGGGTGTGTTGGGCGAAAGTCCCATGTAGGTCAAGGCACGTTCCGTCGCGCTTTTTGTGTTGGCATCGGACATTGTTCGTGGATCTGGGATCTTTTGATCGACACCCAGCACCATCCCCGGACTCGTTCCCCAACTGACCTGAGGCGCGATGTCTTCAGCCTGTAACGAGACGGTCGCATCATACTTCGCATCTGGGTCAGTGGTGAGCCGTTTCCACGCCTGCACGGCTTGTTCGAATAGATTCCCTTTTGGAACGAGCGGCCGTTCCTTCAGGTAGGCGATGGTCTTTTCATCGGGGGCCACTAACCCAGCGCGGGCTCCCCCCTCGATCGACATATTACAGAGGGTCATGCGCCCTTCCATGCTCAGTGCGCGAATAGCCGACCCCGTATACTCAATCACGTAACCGGTTCCACCGGCCGTGCCAATTTTTCCGATAATCGCAAGAATAATGTCCTTTGCTGAGCAGTGATCGGAAAGGGTTCCCTCAACACGGACCTCCATCGTCTTTGGTCGTTTTTGGATGAGGCATTGCGTTGCCAGTACATGTTCGACTTCACTGGTCCCAATACCGAATGCCAATGCACCGAATGCCCCATGGGTCGATGTGTGAGAATCTCCGCACACGATCGTTGTCCCTGGCAGGGTGAATCCCTGCTCGGGGCCAATGATGTGCACCACGCCTTGTCGGACATCATCCATGCCGAAGTAAGTAATGCCGAAGTCGCGACAGTTTTCCGCAAGGGTCTGAATCTGCTTCGCGCTGATCTGATCGGCGATCGGTAGCGTCCGGTCGGTTGTCGGAACATTGTGATCCGGGACGGCCAGAGTTGCGGCCGGTCGTCGAGGGCGCCGTCCCGCAAGCTTTAACCCTTCGAAGGCTTGAGGAGAAGTCACTTCATGAACCAGTTGCCGATCAATATAGAGGAGCGTGGTCCCATCTGCTTCCGCCCGCACGACATGTGTGTCCCAAATTTTATCAAATAGTGTTTTGCCTGCCATGGCTACTCCCGTCTTTATGAATTCGAAGCGTCATTATACAGAGAAGTCCTATGGTCTTGACAAGTGCAGGTCCAGAGCTTGCCCTGCTCTACGAGACGTGGTACCACCGCACCGATGAAATCCAGGCCCTGGAGCGAACCCTACATTGTTGAGTGGAGTTACCGACTACTGGAGAGCTATCACTATTGGATCGGACAAGACCTCATTGATCGGGCGGGCGATCGAAAGACACAGGCCCTCCAGTTATTCGAAGCATCCATTGTCGTTGTGTCGCACGGTGTGGAATCGGACCCGATCTTAAATTATGGCAATCAAGCCGCCTTGGATCTGTGGGAGCTGTCCTGGAAGCAATTCATCCAGACGCCATCGCGACTCACGGCTGAGGCGGATGACCGGGTTGAACGAAAGCGGATGTTGATGCAGGCCAGCGCCAAGGGTCATTACGATGGATATCGGGGGGTGCGAATTTCCTCGACGGGGAAGCGATTTCTTGTCGAGCAAGCCGTGATTTGGAATGTGATCGATCCTGCCGGACACCGCATCGGTCAAGCGGCGACGTTCTCTCAATGGTCATACTTGTTATGACCGAGAAGAGGGAATAGCCTGCGATCCTACGGGATTGGTCAAGACCATGGTTACTGTATCGAGTCGAGCCAAGACCGGTCGGGGTGAGACGATCGACGAACGTCTGTCTATGAAGTCATTAACGGAGCAGTTAGGGAAGGTCTGATTTATTCCCCGTTGGTGATGTGCTATGAGGAATGCAG
>ERZ1292625.2271-Hain-H41-01um-R1-2271-length-18423-cov-4_pt1 | contig 18423 bp, 26 predicted proteins | sample MGYA00564400_ERZ1292625 | MGnify/ENA primary metagenome ERZ1292625 (study PRJEB36523, sample SAMEA6512639) | groundwater metagenome | collected 2019-01-08 | study: AquaDiva: Metagenomics assemblies of 32 groundwater samples
CTCCAGCCCTGATACTACTTTCGTTCGAGCTAATTTTAAATTTTGTAAGCTTGTTGAGTGGAGCAATCTTTTCTATTTGTTTCAGGTAAGCAATAACACCGCTGGTAGGTCCATCAATATCAAACGCTAGATCAACATGGCTCAGACCGCCAGTGTCCTTAATTTCTGAACCAACTTTTACGTTCTCCAAAATCAGTACTCCTTCACTCGCTAGTGACCTAAACTGGGACACTGACATTAAGGCCGGATTTTTTTCAGGCAATGCGAGGTTTGCCGCTTCAGTTATATTAGTCAGGTTTTCATCTGAAATTTGAGTCAAGGAATTCACCTTAGTCTCCAACACATTCTTTGTTTTTGACACAGTGTCCAAGTCCGCATTTATTGTATTTATCTTGCCCAAAATAACTCCAGCAAAAACAAAAGTAATAATCGTTAGTATCACAATCGCCAAAACGGGAACCATAAGTAACTTCATGTTTATGCTTAAATTTTTATTCATTTTGCCTCCAAAACTTCAAAACTAACGACATAGCCACTCCCCGGATTGTAGGAAAAAGTTTTTAATATCAAGTTGTTATATATTTTCTGGGCCACTAAATTTGAAAGAAATGAAGCAACACTTAAGGAGGAACCCCCAGTTACAGAAAATTTTGTACGAGCATTATCTACTTCAGCGTTGGTAATAATCACTCCCACAGGAAGAATAGAGATTACTTTATCGAGGTTTAAAAGACCTTTTTCCACTCCACTTCCACTCGCCAAAATACCTTTTATTTTTACGAGCCTGTCCCTAGTTAGGGCTGTTTTTTGTTCAGCTGATTCAAGCTTAGTCACCTGAGCAGATAAAGCCTCATTTTGTCCTTTAATTGAATTGATCTGAAATTGAAAGAGGAATATATAAGCGCTAGCCCCAATGAGTAAAAGCACAACTATAGATCCATAGACAATCGAAACCCTTTTCAGCAACTTAGCTGTTTTTGCAGCTCCGCTTTGGGGAGACAATTCAATGGGGATAAGGTTTATGTTACCTGCCATGTTTAGTCGTTTCTTTCTGCCAATCCGATTGCAATTGGATATAGCGGTGCAAATGGTACCAAGCTCTTAAGCGAATCTGGATCAACAACTAACTTAGTAAAAGGATTGCCAACTATAACTTCTATCCCAACACTTTTGGCAAGCGTAGTTGCGACTTCCGGGAGACCGGAGCTACCGCCCGAAAGGATAATAGAACCAGGAGCTTCACCCTTTTCTTCAGACTGATAATAGCTAATTGATTTTTTTATTTCTTCTGTAACAATTCTGAAAATTGCACCCAATGAAGCCGCAACTTTTCCTTCGAGTTTTCCAGCTTCAAAACCATAAGTTCGTTTATATTCTTCCGCCTGAATAGCGCTAGCCCCTAAGGATTGGGCCACAGCTCTAGTAAAAGTATCTCCAGCGGTAGGAATTGATCTCGAAAAAACCAATTGTCCGTTCTTAGTTATCGCAATATCGGTTGATGAAGATCCGAGATCTAAGATCATAGCCGTCTGATTAGCAGGCGCCAATGCACGGGTTAGGGCAATGAGCTCGGTTTCCACCGCTATACAATTAAGCCCTGCCATTGTTGCAAGTTTGATATATTTTTCGACCAATACTCTGGGTGAGGCAACTAAAAGTACAAGAACGCCGGGAGGAGTAGCATTCTCTCTTCGCTCGACCACTGTATGTTGAACAATGGCCTCAGCTAAAGGAATTGGGATATATTGTTCTGCTTCCCACTTTATAGCCGACGCAATTTCCTGATCAGTTAATAGGGGATATACAACGGGACGGGTAAAAACTTGGGACTCAGGAAGGGAAATAGCAATATCTTTGGAAGATATTTTAGCACTCTGAAAAAGTTTCTTTATGATAATAGCAAGCTCTGATAATTGCTTATCATCTTGAATATGTGCCAGATCGGGGCCGTTGTAGCCAACCACTCCAGCACCAACTAGATTAAGCTTTCCGCCAACGTCTTTTAGTTCAGCTACTTTTATTGTTTTTGTACCAATATCAAGACCAATTCCCATATTTATTTAGATAACGATCCTCCAGAAAAAATAGACGCACTCATGCTCGAAGCTATGCTGCCATAAAGTCTATAGACTTCAACTTTGCGTGTTGCCTCACCAGCAGTACCTTGAGACAATATCTGTCTACCTTGAGAGGGGAACGGTGTGTTTCCAGCTCCTACTATCTTGGCATCAAAACCAATAGTCTGAGATGTATCTGTATTGTAGATCATTCTAACTTGCGCAAACTGCAATCCATTCTGATTTGAATAAGAAGAAGCCGGGATTCCAAGAGTAGAAAAATCTAAAATCTTTTTGAAAGCAAAGGCTTTACCATCAATAGTACACCCCCCAGCATCAGGCGCCGTAAATTTGTTAGTTGTTCTTCTTGTTGAATTAGGATCAGAAACTTCCCTCGCAACTACAACCCCACCGTAGTTCGATCCTGAGACTGGTGGACTTGAGTAATAAACTGAGGCCTCAATAGCCGGCGTAGTAGCAGAATTAGAGGGTGTTCCAGCACGTCCCCAGCAAACTGCGACTTTTGAACCCCTAAAACAAGGCTTTGCAGAATCTGCACAGGACAAATCATCATTCGCATTATGACTTACAAGCCATAACACCGCATCGTCGCCAGAGGCCAGATCCACTGGATAAACAAATGACGTTAAACCCTCGGCAAAGTTGGTCACACTCGTTTGAAAAAGATCTTCACCGAAAGAGCCGCTCTGTGCAGTTAGAGCAATTAAAGCCTTTTCAATCCCAGCCTCGGCTGCAGAAAAGGCCCTCAAAGATTCGGCCTCACTTGTGGTCACAGCAATGTCAGTTACTGAATTAGAAAAAATTGAAAGAACAATTGTCAAAACCACAGCCATAGACAGGAGAACAATTAACAGCGCCTGGCCCGCCTCATGGCGAGCTAAACCGGCTTGTCTGGCAGGATTCAACATAATATCTACATTCAGTTTAGTTTATAAAACACCTCTAGGTCAATATGTCCGAAGATATATTTGAGTAGAAGCTGAAAAGAGAGAGGATTCGACACCTGTTGAATTTTTATCACGTGCTGTAATTGAAATATCTATATATGGTGGTGCTGATCCATCGGCATCGGGCACACAAGTAATACTACAATTTTCAACTATGACTTCATCTGCTGTGATTTTTGCAGATCCAGAAGCGATATATCCATCTTCAGGGTTAGCAAAACAGCTAAATGAAGCCGGGGTGCCGTTCTCGTCGAGGTAGTTCAAAACATTCGGATTAGTATTTGGACAAGTAGTGACCGAGGATGCGTTTCTCATTTGTCTCTCGATTGTGGAAATCGCATGATCCACATTTTGTCTAACTCTCGAGCTCGTATCAGATTTTCTACTTCCTCTTACAGAAAGCAAAATTACGGTTGTCGAAACAATTGATAATAATGAAAAAACAGCCAAAACAACAAGAACTTCTAATAAACTAAATCCTCTCTGGTGGTAGTTGCCAACTTTATTCATTGATTTTTCCAATTGGTAAGGTTAGTTGTAGCCCGAGTCTCATGTTGTCCTTGAGAATCTGTCCAATAGACTCTCACCAATACCTCAATATTTGTAGCACTCACTGAACTAAAAACGACCTCACGTCTAAACAGTTCGCCCGGGATATAGGCGCCGGAGTCTGTACCACAAGTTCCAATTTGAGCCTGTGCCCAGGATAATGCTGGCAAACACCAGGTTCCACTTAAAGCCTTCTGGCTAAATGCAGCCCATCCACTATCCCTCTCTCCCCTAAGCCATTCCATTGTTTCTTGGTTTATTCTCGTCGAACTTGTTCTATTTTTAGAAAATGTCGAATTTCTGATTGAAATTCCTGCGAGTGATACCAAGGCGACTAAAATTAAAGTCATAATGGCCAGGGCCACTACTACCTCAAACATACTTTGTCCTTTTTTCATCAGTCTATACCTCCACTCGCAGCCACAATAACGGGAACGCTATAACCTCCACCCTTTTGAGCGAAAGTAACCACTACCGTATCCCCAGCGGTGATATCAGTCCCATGGCCTATACTTTTAAAGGTAAAGGTATTTATTGGGACTATCGTAACTACGACATCCTCTGAAAACTCTTTGGACTTTATTTCATAATCGCTAGTTGTGCCGCTACTACTGCAGGTAGCAGAAATTGTATAAAAAGAATTTGAAGTATCCACAAAAATCTTGTAGCCATCCAGGACAACACATCCAGAAACTTTTTTCCCAGAAAAAGCTTGTTCCTGGGCCAGCTTAATATCGGTCTTAAAAGTTTTAGCGGTGGAGTTTATAGATTGGCGCCTGGCAAAATCCCTAAAACCCGAATAGCCCAGGCCAAAAATTGCTCCGGTTATAGTCAGTACTACCAAAATCTCAACAAGAGAATATCCCACCAGTCGGTGGTCGTAGACTTTCTTCATCATGGGTTTATGACCTTGTAGTTACAAGGCTTGGCTCCACAAGTCGAAACACCGCCACAAGCTACAGCCGGAGCATCGGAAGTTTCTAAATAGGCACAGATTTCATATATAATCCCATCCGAATAATAGCGATACGAATAACTTGTAATAGGATCTACCGGAATTTCTGAAAGATAGACATTTGTGGAAGAGCATGCGGATGGGGGAGTCGTAGTTCCAACTAGGGGAGAGGCAAGTACTGCGGGATATTGACCGCAGTCAGATCTGTAGGTTTCAATAGCACCACGCAAAAGTTCAAGGTCTGCTTTTCTCTTGGCATTACGAGAGCTTTCTCTAGCTCCAGTAAGACCAAACAAAGACAAACCAATTAAAACTCCAATAATCGCAATAACAACCAGAATTTCGATTAAAGTAAAGGCTAAATTGTTTTTGTTTTTCATTTTCAAGGTTTTATTTCAAACATAACTCCACTCGGACACCAATTACCGGTAGAAACTATTGCCTTATCATCACTTTTATTCTCAAGGCAGGCATCGAGTGTATATGTATCAGCATCAATTCTTGTGTATCGATATGGGACATTTAGGGGATCCGCTGGAAGTTTATTCATATAGGTTTGGCTAGCTGCCTCGAAGGGTAGCCCCCAAAGGCAAGTATCAGTACCCTGCACCCCACAACCACTTATCTCAAAAGCGCCAGTACTCATGGGGTACTTTCCATAATCATTATAGTAAAGCCTAAGTGCTGTCTGCATATTTTTAAGATCGCTTTTTCGTGCAGCATCTCTACCTCTTTCTCTTGCGGCATTAAGATTAGGAAGAACCAAAACTGCTAGGACCCCAATCAAAGAAATAACCACCAAAAGCTCAATCAATGTAAACCCCTTTTTCGTTACAGTGGACATATCCCTCCTGATACTGAAACTGTGGCTAGGCTGCCAACTTTACCATTGCTGCAAATCACAAAGTATTCACTTTTACCTTCAAGTTTAGACCAGAGAACGTACGAGGTAGCCCCTATATCTCCAGAGCCAGCACCGTCAGTTTGATATAAATAAACCTGTGCAGGATCGTCACTAAATCTGGGATCTTCAGAACAGGTGGTGAGGCCAAGGTCGGCACATAACGTGGTTGACGCTCTTTCTCCCGAAGCAGTCGTTCTTGATGGGAAAAGACCAGAGTTCTTGTTGGCAAAAAGTTCAAAGGAATCCCTATACTGCTTGAGGTCGCTTTTTCTGCCTGCATCACGGGCTTGTTTTTGAGCCCCGGTGAAAGACACTAAAGAAACAGCAGCTAAAATTCCAATTATTGAAATTACCACCAAAAGCTCAATCATTGTAAAGGCTTTTTGATAATATCTTAAATTTCGTTTACTCATTTGGTTTTGTGTTTGCACTGGTTAAAGCAAAATTACAGTTCTTAGATCCGCACTGATAACTGGTCACTATTAACTGTTTATCTTCTGTGTTTTCCAGCCTTGCATAAATTTGAAATTTCTGGTTGGTAGGAGAATCAACAACTCTATAGAAATAGTTATAACCATTGGAAGGGTCTCCCGGCAGGGTTTTGAAATAACTAGTCTTTCCATCTGTAAATTCTGAGCCCCAAGCCGGGAGTGCATCCGGATACTTACCATGATCGTTATAGTAAATCTCAAGGGAGCTACTAATTTGTTTGAGGTCGCTTTTCCTTTGTGCGTCCCTGCCTCTCATTTGGGAAGATGCGAAACTTCCGATAACAATGGTCGCCAAAACGCCAATGATGGACATGACAATAAGAAGTTCGACTAGAGTAAACCCTTTTTTACCTGGCAGTGTTTTTGGCATTAATCTCATTTTGGTACTCTTCGAGAGATTTATCAAGTGGTACACGAGGAGCCGCAAGTCCAAAATTACAAATTTTAGTACCACAAGGTAAATTCCTTAAGGCTATTTTCCTGTCATACTCAGCCTCTTGTTTTCCCTCAAGCGAAGCATAAAGTTGAAAATATTTGGTATCAGAAACATAATAATATGAAAAACCTTTATTTGTCATTGGGTCACCAGACAACCTTATAATGAAAGACTTCTCACCCCACTCACATTTCCTAAAAACAGGTGACCCGGCTTTATTTTTCGCCCCTGTATCACAAATTACAATCTTGCCGTCTTCAGCTACTGGGTATGATCCGGTTGACGTATGGTAATTCTCTAGAGCGTCATAGATATCACGAACATCCTGTTTTCTTTGTGCGTCTCTTGCCCTCCTTTGAGCTCCGTTGTAGTTAATAAGTGTCGCTGAAAATATAACAAAAAGAATTGTTATAACATATATTAATTCTCTTTTTGTAAATAGTTTATTCATTGTGCTGGTGCATTGGGACTCGATACAAAGTAATTATATAGTGCGTTTGGCCCACAGCCATTTGTACAACCAATCTTTGTAATATAGGCGTCTTGTTTATTTTCCAATTTTGTATAAATTCTATACCACTTAGGGCAAGCAGTTCCGTCGTTTTCGTAATAATATGAATTCTTGGTCTTGGGGTCGCAAGGAATTTTATCAAGATAGGGTCTCAAACCAGTATCCGGGCTGCAAGTAACTACCTGTGGAGTAGGGTAGCAATCGTTGTCTTTTTCGTATTCTTCAATCGCAATTTGAATTCTATTGATATCTGACTTCCTTTTTGCATCAGTCCCTTTAAAAATCTGACTACTCAACAAATAGAGTGACATTCCGGCCAGGAAAGCCACAACCGAAACTACAATAAGAACTTCAACCAAAGTGAATCCAGACCTAGCTGATTTATCATCCATACTATTGAGAAACCGATTATTAAAAACGGTCCAAAGGCAATTTTTTGTTTTAATTTTGCCTTGCCGACTAAAATCAGTATGAAAGCAACCACACCCCCTGTCAAGAAAGATGCAAAATAGAAATATATGAGATTATGAATTCCCAACAACACACCCAGAAAAAGCGCCAGTTTAACATCACCCAAACCCATACCACGACCAAGAGTAAGTGCGTGAATCAACAAAAGAAAAAGTGCAGCTAAAAAACCAGCCAGAAGATTTGAGTAGAAAGAAACTGAGCCCAAAAGATAAATTAGTGAAACACCGAGCCCAATAAATACCAATTCGTCAGGAATCATTTGATGCTCAAAATCAATTACAAAAATCAGAATTAAAATGCAGGAAATAAATAACATAAAAGAGTTGAGCCCAACTAAAACAAAAACTATTGCCGTGGTAAGTTCAATTGCGGAATAGCGCCAGGAAATTTTATTTTTACAGTGTCTACATTTTCCTCTTAGCAGCAAATACGAAACCAGAGGAACATTATCCCGCCAGTTAATTTGAATTTTACAGCTCGGACAAAAGGATCTACCTTTTTTTATACTTATATTTCTAGGGAGGCGGTAGCTCAAAGCGGCCAGAAAAGATCCCGTAATCAGGCCTAATATAAAAAGGAGAAAATACATTTACTCAGGAACACAAATTACCCAAGAGGTATTCCAGGCAGCTCCTGAACAGGTTGAGGCCGAAACTGAGGATCTAGTGCCATCTGAAGCGCTAAGAGTATAGACCTTACCAGCGCTGCAAGCCGAGTCTCTGTTTGATTTGCTCATTGGCACAAAACAAGAATATACAGAAGAAGAAGCTCCTTCAGCTTTACCTATAAAAAGCTTCACAGTATTATCAGACGCATTTCCCTTTACTACAAAATCTCTATTTTTAAACTCAGTTTTAAGCTCCAAGGACTTTATAAGCTCACCATCAGTAGTACAGGCGGCATTGCCGCAAAGACCAACATTAACATCTGAAGCAGTTATAAATCCAAAAGCAGAATCATTGTCAGCTACAGATCCAATTGGGTCCACCCAGGGAAAGCTACTATGAGAAGCAAAATATCTTTCAATAGATGACAAAAGCTGGCTTCCATCAGCTTTAAACCTTGTATCTCTTGCACGATTTGCCTGTTCGAGAGGATTAATGGCCGCAATGACAATCAAAGCTATAACTGAAAGTAAACCTATGACTATGAGAAGCTCAACTAATGTAAAACCCTTTTTCATTTGTATATTTAAGTATTGTCGTTTAAGAAGGTATTGTCAAGACCGGACCAGACCGAAGCTCCACCTGATGGACGGTATTAGAACCTATTTCTATGTTAGATTTCTAGAACTGTATCTTTTGACTTCTGATTCCAAAAATTTTATAACTTCTTCTTTGCTGTAAGACTTTCCCAAAGATTCTATTCCAAAATCTACTATGTCTTTTGTATATATCAATTGCTCTAAAAACAAACGTTTATTAAATTCGCCCTTAAAGCGTCTCTCTGAATCCTGAATAATTGATTCGAGAGTACAGTCATTCTCCTTTAAAAGAAAGAAAATATCGTAATAGTCTCTCCAGGCTCCTCTTCTATTGATAATTGCCGCCGCCTAAAACACCGTAATTTTTGAAATTTTTAAGTTTTTTAAAAACCTCAAGTCTTTTTGGCTCAAATATTTCTAGATATAGATTTGACATATGAGCTTTCATCTAAGGTAAATTTTTTGTTGCCAAAAAGAAGAACCTTCACAAAATTCAGACTCCTATAGGAATATATTTTAATAGGATTTTTTAGAAAAGTGCTTAAAATAACTTTTTTGGAATAATTTTTAAACAACCATTTCAGGTGGTCAAACAAGCCATATGCTAAAACTTGATTTATAATATATTCTTTATCTTTTGAGAGGTCTAAATTATTGATATATCTGGACCAAACCACAGCCTGAAAATAGTCTGGAAATTTCGTCTTGACCATAGGTTATTATACCATCAAAACCATGTTTTATGACCAAGATAGTTAGGTTTTAACCTGCACCTGATGGACAATATTAGAACCTATTCTTTAATTTCAATTTCTTAAAAATTAAGAATAACACCCCAATTAACAATATGTTTGTAAAAATGTAAGTTAACCAGACAGACAAATTATTGCAGTGACCGAGCGCATCACGAGAAGTGTATGTAAAATAACAAAATTTCTCCATTGCAATAGGAATTACCGTAACAAAAGAACCAAATAGAATTAAGACGGAAAATAGAATGAAAATGATCACTTTTATAACTTTCATTTCCAAATTATATCAGCTCCATCTAATGGATGATGTTAGAACCTACTATTTTTCTTAGTTTTACCAACAGACGATTTACTTTTAATAAGTTCAATAATCTTAAATACAAATTTCACCAAAATGACAATAAATAAGGTTGCAGACAAGACTAAAACTGGATGCTCCAATAGCATGTAATTATATTTCGTTAAAACTGGCCCAAAAATGATTTCTGGATTCAAATTCCAACCAAAACCTATAGATGACTTATTTGAAACACCAACAATAAAGGAACTAGCAAATTCACCCACTAAGGTGCTCAGTAATGCAAAAATGAAAGAAAGAATTAGAGAGGATTTTCTAGTTAAAATTGCTGAAATTGCAATTGTGAGAACATACAAAAAGAAAAGATACGCTATAAAGCCCAATCCTATGTCATTTTCAAGACTATTGCCTTGTCCTATTAGTTTGAGCGCTCCTAATATCCACAAACCAAACGCGTTAACTGCTGCTACAATAATTCCAGGAATTATTGAAAATCTTACAATTTGTTTCACTGTTAAATTATAACAAAAACAGCTCCACCTGATGGACTATGTTAGAACCTGTTATTTCCAGTTCTAAACAAGTAAAATATAGATAAAGTGAGATTTCACACTAAATTCTTAATTTTTCTTATCCCCATCTTATTTCTAGGTTTATTCTTTTTGTTTCTCCAACCTGTTTGTATTAGAACATTTTCTAAATTGGAATATCTCGAGTGTCTTGCTAATAAACAAGATGAAATGGGTTGGGGGAATGATGTTAGTAAAGGAATTGAGGAAATGAAAGGCAAAACAACCAATAAAAATTTACTAATGAATCAAATGATAAATTCTAAAAATGGCTCAATTGCAGCCGAAGGTATGATTTTTGCATACGAAATGCAAACCGGAGAATTTTTAGAAAATACCATAAAAATATTTAAAGAAGACGATAGATGGAATTATTGGCTTACTAATAACAAACAATTATATAAAATTACTTTACTTGCCGATAAGATACGGGCTAATAAACCTTTGTCAAAAGAAGAAAAAGAGCTTGTTGTTGGGTGGAATAATGTTTTAGAAAATACTTACAAAGTAAATATTCCCAATAATAACTAATTGATTTTATTAGCTCCACCTGATGGATAACGTTAGAACCTACTTTCTAACTTTGGGTTGATAGGTTTTATCTACTTTTCTTATTAATTTATTAATAGTTTCCTTATCTGGAACCATTGGAAATAAATCAACTAAACTTCTAGGAAATCCATTTCTTCCATAAGGATCACTTTTGATCGGGATAACTCCGTGTTTCCTTCCCCACATATCTGCTGGCTCCATAATATCTTTTGCCCACAAGGAAACTTTTTTGAGTGGAACTTTGTAGAGCTTGGCTATTTGGCCCATGGTATATAGTTTAGTTTTCATTAAATGGCAGGTGTCGGACTTGCACCGCCACTTTAAGAAATGCTCTTTTTCGCCTGCCAATATAAGTTTATCATTTATTTGTCAGAAAGTTGTATAATAAGGCATGAGTGATTTACCCCAAAGCGTATTAAAATATTTTTGGGGAGACAAGTTAGAAGAATTATCTTGGGAAAAACATAAGAACTACATTTCAAAAACTTTACTCAAAAAGGGAGACAAAGAAGCGGTAGCATGGCTTTTAAAAAAAGTTGATAAGGACTATTTGAAAGATATTGTAGCCATAAAAAAAATAGACGCTAAGTCAGAAAACTTTTGGAATATTTATTTGTCTTGAATGTTTACTAGTACACTTCCGGGTAATACAGGAACAGTACTCAAAAAGTTAAAGGATGTAGATTTAATCAAAAGTTTTTATTTGTCTGGTGAAACAGCTTTGTCTTTACAAATCGGTCATAGAGAATCACAGGATCTTGACTTTTTTAACCAAAATGATTTTAACCCAGAACTAATTCAAAAAGAACTCGAGTCGTAAACAATGTAAAAGACTTCAAATTATAATTAGAATTGGCTGGTGAGGTTGTAAATTGGAAGAATAATGGCTATAACCAAAAAGCCAACTCCGACGCCCAGAATAACCATTACAATTGGCTCAATTGCCGCAGTTAGTGTTTTTACCTTTTGATCGCTTTCAACTTCGTAAATTCTTGAAATTTTTAAAAGTACTTCTTCCATTTTTCCTGTTTCTTCACCAACTGCAATCATCTGAGAAAGAAGATAGGGGAATGCTTCAGGGTGCTGTGCAAAAGAGTAGGCAATCGGAAATCCTTTTTCTATCTGCTTTGAAACGTCTTTCAATGCGTCAGATATTACTTTATTGTCTACAACGCCAGCAGTAACTGCGAGTCCCTCAAGGATTGAAACTCCAGCTCCAACCATGAGGGCCATTGTTCTTGAAAGCTCAGCCAGCACAACCTCCTTCTGCAATTCTCCAAAAATAGGTATTTTAAAGGCCAATGCATCTGTCTGAAGTCTTCCTTCGGGAGTTTTTCTATATTCAAAAAATCCCCAAATTCCAAAAACTAATAAAGCCAAGAATATCGGCCAAAACTTGACCATCACATTTGAGATGCCAATAAGAATTTGGGTGGGAAGTGGGAGAGTAGCATTAAATTCCGAATACAATGAAGTCAATCTGGGAATAACAAAGATCATCATTATTGTTCCCACTAAAAACATACCAATAATAATAATAACAGGATAAATTAAAGCACCCTTAACTTTTCCTTTAAATTCCTGGTTTTTTTCAAGATCATCGGCTAAACGAGCGAGAACTTTGTCTAAAACTCCCCCGGTCTCGCCGGCCCTAATAAGTGCAACATAGGTGGCATTAAAAACTTGCGGATGTTTGGAAATAGCAGACGACAGTGATTGTCCGCCCTCAACGTCTGCCAAAACTTGGCCCAGGACTGCCTGCACCGATACTTTAGCTTGAGTACGAAGAATAGAAAGTGCCTCAGTAATTGGAAGTCCTGCATTTATCATTGTCGACACCTGTCTTGTAAACATCGAGACGTCGCTATCTGTTATTCTCGAGCGGAAATTTGTGATCAAAGAAAGGAGGTCAGTACTTTTTTCCTTGATACTTATGACAAAAAGCTTCTTTTGATTGACTAGTTTTGCTGCATAGGAAGCAGAACTCGCCTCAACTTCACCGGTTATAAGTTGGCCTTTAGCGTCTCTTGCTTTATAGGTAAACTTTTTCATATTTGGCCTACTTTCTTACCAGTCTGGTGAGCTCTTCCGGCCGGAGGGAGTAGCTTTGAGCAATTTCTATGGTAATTTTACCCTCACGAACTAAGTTGGCTAGGGAAGAGTCTAGCGTGCTCATCCCAGCCTCAGCTGAAGTCTGGATAATGGAGTCAATTTGGTGAGTCTTCCCATCTCTGATTGCAGTTTTAATTGCCGTAGTTCCAAGCATTGTTTCATAGGCAACAACTCTACCACCGCCCACTGAAGGAACTAATCTTTGGGAAAATACAGCCTCTAGAACATTTGAGAGCTGAAGTCTGATCTGCCCCTGCTGTTCCTCTGGAAAAACATCGACAATTCTATCTATCGTTTGGGCGGCAGAATTTGTATGCAGTGTCGCAAAAACCAAGTGGCCTGTCTCTGCGACTGTAATGGCTGCAGCTATAGTTTCAAAATCACGCATTTCTCCAACCAAAACAACGTCCGGGTCTTCTCTTAATACACTTCTTAGAGCAACCGGCCACGAATGGGTATCTTCGTGCATTTCTCTCTGAGAAATTATTGATTTAATGGGCTTAAAAACGAACTCAATTGGGTCTTCAATAGTTACGATATGAGAAGCTCTATTTGTATTTATCTCGTTGAGCATGGCGGCAAGTGTCGTCGACTTACCATGCCCAGTGGGGCCAGTTACCAGAACAAAACCTTGTCTGAGATTAACGAATGTATGAAGAAGCTTAGGAAGCCCCAGCCCGTCAACTGCCGGAATATCCAATGGAATTCTTCTGAAAGCTGCTGCATATGAATTTCTTTGCGTGTAAACATTGGCACGAAAACGGGCCTTTTCAGAAAAGGAAACTGAAAAATCAAGTTCTTTATTAACAGACAAGCGCTCCAATTGCTCAGCCGTTAAAAGCTCTTTTATTTGCCCACCAATAATCTCTGGTGTTTCAATTGGCTCATTTGGCACCACTAAAAGATTCCCTTCAATTCTTAAAGTAGGAGGTGAACCTACAACTAAATGCAAATCAGATGCATTTTTTTCAACTGTCAACTGTAATAAACTTTTGATATCCATATTACTCTTGTGCCACTCTTAAGACTTCTTCGAGAGTCGTTGTCCCTTCCAACGCTTTTAAATATCCATCCTGTTTTAATGATATCATTCCTTCTTCACGAGCTATTTTATCAAGATCAGAAGCAGGGGATCTCCCCAGTATCAATCTAGCAATTTTTTCAGTGACTGTCATTACTTCAAAAATTCCAACTCTCCCCAAGTAACCGGAATTATTATTTTCAGGAGTGGGCTTACCTCTATAGAGTTTAATGGGTTTATCTGGCGGCCAAAGGTTTCCCAAGACAGTTTTAATATCGTCTCTTATCTTCTGATCTGGTTCATATTCCTCCTTTGTTTTGTCGTCAATTTTTCTCATAACCCTTTGGGCAACCACTGCCGTTATGGAAGAGGCGAGGAGGAATGGCTCGGCTCCCATATCCAAAAGTCTAGGAACTGCACCCGAAGCGTCATTTGTATGCAATGTGGCAAAGACCAGATGACCCGTAAGGGAGGCTTGTATAGCAAGCTCGGCAGTCTCTTTGTCTCTAATTTCTCCGACTAGAATAATATTTGGGTCTTGCCTCAAAAAAGCTCTAAGTCCTGAAGCAAATGTAAGCCCAACGCCAACGTTTACCTGAACTTGATTAACACCTGGAATTTTATACTCGATAGGGTCCTCTAGGGTAACTATATTTACTTTTTGGGTATTAATTTTTGAAATAAGTGAGTAAAGAGTAGTTGTTTTTCCAGAACCAGTAGGTCCGCAGATAATTACAATTCCGTGGGGTCTTAAAATTGCGTCTTGAAGACTCTTTAGAGCAACGCCCCTAAGCCCAAGTTCTGACAGTTCAGGTATTCCTCCGGTTTTTTTAAGAAGCCTCATGACAATTTTTTCACCCCAAGAAGTAGGGAGTGATGAGACACGAAGATCTACTTCATTATCTTGGGTCTTAAAGTTAAACCTTCCATCCTGAGGAATTCTTTTTTCATCAATTTTCATATCGCAAAGAATCTTTATTCTAGAGATAAGTGCGTCGTGGAGTTCTCTTGGAATTGTAAGCTTTTCCTGTAAAACACCGTCAATTCTATATCTAACCCTTGTCGACTTTTCCTGGGGTTCGATATGAACATCCGAAGCTCTGGCCTTAATGGCAAAATCAAGAATTCTCGTTACAATTTCGCTTACTCTCTCCTGTCTTATCACTCCGGTTCTTGCCGTGACATCCAAAGTCTTAACCCTCTCAGTATCTGGGGCTACTTCCTTTATTGCCTGACTAACCTCCTGGGAAAGGCTGGTTTCATACTTTGTAGATACAAATTCATCAATAAGATCGGGGGCTGCCGAATGGGGTCTTATATGAAGACCTGTTTTTTGCTCTATAAATTCAATTGCGGCAAGATTTAGTGGGTCTGCCATTACAAGCTTGAGCTCTTTAGCGGCCTTGTCTATACCAATAGGGAAGACCTTAAAACGCTCTGCAATCTCCTGAGGGAGGACAGAAAGTGCAGAAGGGTCAACCGGAAGATTGGCCAAATCTACAAAAGGAATATTATAGAATGTCGCTCTAGCACGAGCCAAATCATCTTCAGATACTAGTTTTTGGCCACGAATAATATCTTCTTCACTTTTACCCGATTGTACTACTGCGAGCCTTAGGGAATCGGCTCTATCTTTAGTTAGCGAACCTTGAGCAACTAAAATATCCGCCAGCGACTGGGGCGTTGTACCATTAGGAAAAGTGGCAGTCTGGGCAGCCATGCATTCATATTACAACTAATTTGAAGTTATCTGCAATTCCCAAAAGTGCCTATACAAGCTGTTTTTCTTTAACAACAACTCTTTATGCGAACCTTCTTCGGCTATTTTGCCTTTTTCCATGACAACTATGCGATTGGCCTTCATAACAGTAGACAATCTATGAGCTATGATAATAGTGGTTTTATTTTTTACTGCTTTCCAAAAAGCATCTTGAATTAGCTTTTCCGATTCTGAATCTAATTGGCTCGTTGCTTCATCGAAAATTACAATATCGGGATTGGAAAGAATCATCCTGGCAATCGCCAATCTTTGCTTCTGACCACCAGAAAGTTTTATGCCTCTTTCGCCAACGTGGGTATCATATTTGTCGGACAGGGTTTCAATAAAATCTGCCAAATTGGCCATTTTTGCTGCAGCCTTGATTTCCTGTGTACTTGCGTTGCTAGCCCCATAGGCAATGTTGTATCCAATCGTGTTATTAAATAGTATTGGTTCTTGAGGAACAACACCCATGAATGACCTTAACTTGGATTTCGAAAAATTTCTAACATCGATTCCGTCGATTGTTATCGACCCTTTGTCAACATCAAAAAATCTCATTAAGAGTCGAACCAATGTAGTTTTACCGACTCCAGATCTCCCAACCAAAGCAACAGATTCACCAGGTTCAATTTTTAAATTAATATTTTTTACAGCTCTCAGCCTTCCCTCTTTATAAGAATAGGAAACATCGTTAAAAACTATCTTGCCAGAAACACTATCTAACTTGACTTCATTCTCTGGATCTTTGACATCTGGCTCCAGATCTAAAATGTCAACATATTTTTTAATATCTACATATCCTTGAGAAAGATTTCTGACACTATAGACAAGATTAAATAATTGCGGGAAAAACATAGCCACAGCCGAAACAATTAATACAAAATCTGATAGCCCAATCGAGGCACTTCTGACAAGATTAAATGAAAGTAGGAATACCAGGAAAATACTTAAATTAATTAAATTTCCCAAGCTGGTATCAATATATCTATAGGTTAAAAAATATTTCCAAACGATTTTTTTCCACTCCTGAAGATTAATTTTAAGTCTATTTAATTCACGCTCTTCATTTGCAAACAATTTTACCGTTTCATAGTTAATGAGATTGTCGGTAACAATCCCAGAAATTTCATCATCCTTGTCGTTAAGTCGTTGACGACCTCTAATATTTAGTGGTAGCAAAACTCTTGTAATTAAAATTGTAATTAAAGACGAGCCAATAAAAATACCAACAATCCGGACATCAAGCCGCGCAAAATACCAGATCAGAATCACAAAGCCCACAAGAACTGTAAATACTCTTTGGTATATTTTGTCAGATAAATCCCAAAAGGCATTTTCACCACGTTTAAAAATACTAATTAACGAACCAGTACTTCGGTTTGAATGAAAAGCAAAATCCAAATCATGAATCCTCCTAAAGACATCACTTTTAAGAGTCAATGCACCGTCTACCGCAGACACATCTCCAGAAAAATTTTTAAGATTCGAAAATACATTTCCCAATATCAGTACACCCAAATAGACAAAAAGTAGGTTTACTACATTGTCAAAATTGCCACTTTGTATTTTTTCAATGAACAATTTTGAGAAGTAGGGAGTTGCAAAATCTATAACCACCCCCGCTATTATCATTAAGATAAAGAGGGCAAACCACTTCTTTCTTATCGTCAAATACTTGTGATAAGTTGCTAACGTTTTAAACATATTCTTTCCACGCAAAAGCCAAACCCTATCTTTTCTGGTTTGGTTCCTGGGGACAAATTATATTATATACAATGATATGACATTCTTCCAGAATGACATATCAGTGTTCAATTCATCCGTGTGTAACGCACATGGTTTTCTTGAATACTGATATAATCCAAATACAATGCATGCGTATTTAGTCACAGGACAGGACAGTAATTTAATAGATAAAAGAGTTGGGGAATTAATAGCAAAAGAAGATGCAAAAAGACTAGATTTTCCACTACAAAAAATTGCAGACTTAAAAGAGCTCAGAAAATTTGCAAGTCTTTCAGTAAGTGAAAAAACGGCAGTAGTCATAGATAGTATTGATAAGGCAAGTATTGACGCACAGAATGCTTTTTTAAAAAGCCTTGAGGAGCCCCAGGAAAAATTAATCTACGTCCTAACGGCTAAAAACCAAGACTTTGTAGTACCGACAATTGTATCGAGATGCCAAATAATTGAATTAAGAAGTATGAATTATGAACTAAGTATTGAGCAGCAAAAACGAATTAGGGAATTTTTAACAATGTCTGTTGGCCAAAAACTTGCAGTAACTTCTAAAATTACAAAACGTGAAGAAGTAAAAATATTTTTACAAGAATTTATCTCCGTAGGCTATGGAATTATGAAAGAAAAACCAGAAATAGCATTTCAATTGGATGAAGCGCTAAAAACTCTAAGTGCTATTAATAAAAACGGAAATGTCCAAATTCAACTGACAAATTTCGTTGTGAGCATAGAAACTTGAGGCTGGACAAGGTATAATATAGACTGTAGTATTAACTTCGCATGGCTAACAAAGATTCATATACCGCAGATCAAATTCAGGTTCTTGAGGGTTTGGAACCAGTTCGAAAACGACCTGGAATGTACATCGGATCAACCGATACAAGGGGTCTTCACGAGTGTTTAAGAGAAATTATCGATAACTGTGTAGATGAGTCATACGCAGGCGTTGCCAAAAATGTTTGGGTAATGATTGATTCTGATGGAACTGCGATGGTCAGAGATAACGGACGTGGAATTCCTGTCGATAAACACAAAAGCGGAGTCTCTGCCCTTGAGCTTACTATGACCAAA
>ERZ1292625.2273-Hain-H41-01um-R1-2273-length-18421-cov-8_pt1 | contig 18421 bp, 21 predicted proteins | sample MGYA00564400_ERZ1292625 | MGnify/ENA primary metagenome ERZ1292625 (study PRJEB36523, sample SAMEA6512639) | groundwater metagenome | collected 2019-01-08 | study: AquaDiva: Metagenomics assemblies of 32 groundwater samples
AAATATCTGGCTTTTTTTGACGTCAGTTAAGGCTTTTTGCCTCTTAATTTGCGACCATTTAGAATGCCCTGCCATTTCTTTAGTATAAAGTATCCAGTATTCAGTATCCAGTATTAAGAAATAAAAAAGATTTTGTAAAATTCTTTAAAAAAGATATGATATAAACAATGATAAATATACAAAATCGAACCCTGTTTTTTGGCGATAATCTGGAGATTTTAAGGGAAAAGATTCCTGATGAAATTTTTGATTTGATTTATCTTGACCCACCGTTTAATTCCAAAAAGGACTACAATGTTTTATTTAAAGAAGGTTTGCAGGACAGCCCTGCTCAAATCAAGGCCTTTGAGGATTCTTGGCACTGGACTAGAGATGCGGAAACAACTTTCGAAGAATTAATCGGAATCAAAAAATCAAAAACGCAAATAAATCAAAATATTTCTAATCTAATACTTGCGCTTGAAAAGATGGTTGGACGGAACGATGTTTTGGCTTATTTAGTAATGATGACAATTAGATTAATTGAATTACACCGTGTCTTGAAAAAGACAGGCAGTTTATATCTTCACTGCGATCCAACCGCTAGTCATTATTTGAAAATCGTAATGGATGCAATTTTTGGAAAGCAGAATTTTAGAAATGAGATAGCGTGGTGTTATGCGACACCAAGTGGAGCATCGAATATATTTCCCAAAAAACATGACACGATATTATTTTATACAAAGACTGATAATTATTTTTTTGAAAGTCCTAGGACTCCGCATAAAAGTGGGTTGCATAATACTGGACAAGTTTTTGGCGCTGACAATGAAGATATTGAAAAAATTAAAGAAATGGAAAGGCTTGGGAAAAAAGTTGAAGACTGGTGGATAGATATTTTTCCAGTAGACAGAATTAGAGCAGAACGACTTGGTTATCAAACTCAAAAACCAGAAAAACTTCTCGAGAGAATTATTAAGGCATCTTCAAATGAAGGAGATTTAATTTTAGACCCATTTTGCGGTTGTGGAACAACGGTTGCGGTTGCAGAAAGATTAAAAAGAAAATGGGTTGGAATTGATATTACAATGTTGGCAATCAATTTAATTAAAAAAAGATTGCAAGATCAATTTAGGGGTAAGAGTTTGCCGATTTTTACTGATGGCGTGCCTAAAGATTTGGCGGGCGCTCGCGCCTTGGCAGAGAAAGACCGTTTTGAATTTGAATACTGGTCTTTAGATTTAGTGGAAGCAATGCCGGCCCAAAGCAAAACAAAAGAAAATATGAAAGGGGCGGATAAAGGAATTGATGGGATTATTACTGTTGTGACAGATATTAAGAATGGCAAAAAAGAATATGGCAAGATTCTCGTGCAGGTGAAAAGCGGCAAGGTTCAGAGAAATGATATAGCCACATTAAAAGGAGATATTGAAAGAGAAAAAGCAGTTGGAGGGCTTTTTATAACTTTGGATGAACCGACAAAACCAATGATGGAGGAAGCCGTTATGTTTGGAACTTTTAAATTAGATTATTTTCCAAAAGAATTTCCCAAAATTCAAATAATGACGATTAAAGAATTATTAGTTGGCAAGAAACCCAATATGCCATACTGGACAGAGCCTTATCATAAAGAGGCGAAAAAAGTTGAGGAAGATTTACCTGATAAACAGGTAGAATTAGGGTTATAGAAAATAAATTTATGGATAAGGTAAAATTTTTAAATATTGTAGGGTTGAGTTTTTCTTTACTGGGCGCAATTTTTCTGTTTTTTGGATCTCAAGAAGTGCCTTGGGATATTCAGACATGGGGTGGTATAAGCCCGAACGAATTAATGTTTAAGGTTATAAGAGATTTTAGGGCGGAATGTGGTTTTGGGTTACTTGGTTTAGGTTTTTTGCTTCAAATAATCGCTCAGTTTTATGAATCTAACAAAAAATCTAAAAAATAATTGATTTTTTTAAAATCTTTAAACTGCTCCAAACCGAAGTCCATCCTCGGTTTTTATGGCTTATATATTTTTGGACGAAAGCGGGGACTTGGGTTTTAAAAAAAGATCAAGTGATTGGTTTGTTTTTACCATTGTTTTAGTGAATAATCATAGATATCTAAAAAATGTTCGACATTGAATGTTGAACATTGGAGGGTGGTTTGGCTATGAGGGTGGTTTGGCTATGCGATAGCCAGTTGTAATATAACCGAAGTCCGTCTTCGGTTTTGAGGCGATTGTGGTAAAATAATTTTATGTGGTATTTGTATTTAGACGAGTCGGGAGATTTGGGTTTTGATTTTGTGAACAAAAAACCGTCAAAATTTTTCACAGTTACGATTTTGGCTTTGAGTAGTTATGAATCTAATCGAAAGTTGATAAAAGCAGTAAAGATGACATTAAGAAGAAAAACAAGCAAAAAGGAAGGTAAAAATGAATTAAAAGGAATAAATACAACCTTGGACGTGAAAAAATATTTCTACAAGCAAGTTAAAAATATTCGTTTCAGCCTATATTCTATAACTTTAAACAAAAAGAGAATTTTTGAAGAACTTACAAGAAGTAAAGAAAGAGTATATAATTTTATTGCCCGTCAAGTTTTAGATGAAATCCCGTTTGAAAAGGCTAATCATATTAGAATTGAATTAATTATCGATAAAAGCAAAAGTAAGCCAGAAATAGAAGAATTTAACAGTTATATAAAAGGAAATTTGGAAGGTAGAATTGAACCGAAGACTCCTTTAGATATTTATCATTGGAAATCTCACGAAAATTATGGTCTTCAAGCGTGTGACTTGTTTTGTTGGGGAATATTCCAAAAATACGAGAGAAAGAGGATGGAGTGGCACGATATTTTCTCAAAAGATGAAAAAATTAAACTTGACAGCTTGTATTTACCATAAAAAACCCCTTTCGGGGAAGCGTGCCCTGTAAGTTTGTTGCGTCTAGATTTTAGCCAACCGATGGATGGGAACATCTAGAACAACCTACAAAGGTCTTATCGCTTATTTTTATTATATCAACAAACAAACGAAATGTAAAGATTATGTGGATATCTTTTGGTAGTTTTAAATCAGCGGTTTTTGAGGCGGGTTTTTGCCCAAATGTTTGTAGGCATGCGGAGTGGCCACTCGGCCCCTGGGCGTGCGCTCTATAAAGCCCAATTGGATTAGGTACGGTTCAATAACTTCTTCTATTGTTGCTAATTCTTCTGATATTGCGGAAGCTAAAGTCTGCAGTCCCACTGGCCCGCCGCCGAATTTATCTATAATAATCTCAAGGATTTTTCTGTCGTGCGCTGTCAGGCCGGCCCCGTCTATCTCTAGAAGCTCTAAGGCCTCTTTGGCTGTTACCAAATCAATTTTTGGCTTGTTATTTACTTGGGCGTAGTCCCGACACCTCTTAAGCAGATGATTGGCTATTCTTGGCGTAAACCTGCTTCTCTTGGCTATTTCTTCAGATGCCTCGTCTGTAATAGAAACTCCTAAAATTTTTGCCGAGCGCATTATGATTCTTTTTATTTCCTCATCGTTATAAAAATTAAGCCGGAATGTTCCGCCGGAAAATCTTGAGCGCAAAGGAGAAGAGAGAAGCGCGATCCTTGTGGTTGCGGCAATTAATGTGAAAGGAGGAAGGTCTAGTTGTATGGTCCTTGCGGACGGCCCTTTGCCGATTATAATATCCAAAGAGCGCGATTCCATAGCAGGATATAAAACTTCTTCTATCATTTTGTTCAAACGGTGCGCTTCGTCAATAAAAAATATATCTCCAGCTGATAAGTTGGTTAAAATTGAGGCCAAATCGCCGATTCTTTCAATTGCCGGACCAGATGTAATCTTTATTTGCGCGTTTAACTCTTTTGCTATAAGATAAGCAAGCGTGGTCTTTCCTAATCCTGCTGGCCCATAGAATAAAAGATGCTCTGCTGGTTCATTTCTTTCTCTCGCAGCGGTTAAAAGTATTTTCAGGTTCTTTTTTATTGTTTCTTGACCGATATAATCGTCCCATTTTTGCGGTCTAAGCGTATGGTCAAGAAATTTGTCATTTTTGTCTAATTTGTCTAAATTTTTATCAGGAGTTGACATTTTTAATTATTATTGTTATAATGTATTAAAACTAAATAAATGTTCATTTCAACCCCATAAACCTCTAAGCAACAAGCCCTTCGGGCTTTATCGGAATTTATTTAAAGGACATTCTGGTTTCCGTTTTGGCGGAGCTACTGGGATTATCCAGAAAATAAAATCTAAACTTTTAGTACACATGTTAAAAGAGTTGCTTAGAGGTTTATGGGGTTGAATTTTTAAACTTCTAACTCTATCACTCGTTTCAATTCTTCAAGCGATGTTGTTCCATTAATTACTTTCAAAATTCCATCTTGCGCCATATTTAGTATGCCCTGACCTTGGGAAGATTTCTGGATTGCCGACTCGCTTGGTCTATCTAAAATAAGCATTTCAATATTTTCATCAAGAAGAATTGCTTCATATACGCCGATTCTTCCTTTGTATCCTATACTATTGCATTCCACGCATCCTATTGCATTCCACGCGGTAATATTTTTTATATCAGGCACAGGGATATTTTTTGGGAAAGAATCTAATATTTTTTTTATAGTTTCTAGTTCTTTACCTTGAGGTGCAACTTGCTTTTTGCATTTTGGACATAGTTTTCTTACAAGCCTTTGCGCCAGAGAGATATTTAATGCCGGAGCTATTATATTCGGATTTACTCCAAGGTCAATTAATCTTGGAATAGTACCTGCCGCATTGTTAGTGTGAAGCGTAGATAATACCAAATGTCCAGTAAGGGCTGAGTTTATTGCAATTTTTGCGGTTTCTAGGTCTCGTATTTCACCAACCAGTATGACATCTGGATCTTGTCTTAATATTGCCCTTAATCCATTTGCAAAAGTATAGCCCTGTTTTTCGTTTGTCTGGGTCTGGGTGATGCCAGTCAAGTGGTATTCTATCGGGTCTTCTAAGGTAATTATTTTAATATCAGGAGAATTAATTTTTTTTAATATGGCGTAAAGCGTTGTGGTTTTTCCTGAACCGGTAGGGCCTGTTGTTAAAAGCATTCCGTTTGGTCTTTCAATCTCCCTGGATAATATTTCATACAAATGCGGCTCAATGCCCAGGCTTTCAAAAGTTACAGAAATAGACTTGGGGTTTAGAATTCTCATGACTATTGATTCTCCATATCCGCCGGGGATTAATGAGACCCTTATTTCTATTTCAAGGTCTTTGATATGAATACTAAAGCGTCCGTCCTGCGCCTTATCTTTTATATTCAGTTTTAAGCCGGAAACAAGCTTGATTCTTGAGAGAAGAAAATGGTAAACATCATAATTAAAATCAAATATTTCATGAAGAACTCCGTCTATGCGCAATCTAAATCCAACAGATCCGTCCTTTGGCTCTAAATGGATATCAGAGGCGTCTGATTTGATGGCGCCTGCCATTATAACCTCAACTACTTCTGAAACCTTTCTTTTTTTCTTCTCTGCAGTAAAGGACTCAAAAATAGTTTTTAAATCGTCAAACGTCTTAACCTTGTTTGTATATTCTTCTATTCTGTCTGATGATACCTCTATAACGCCCTTTGTAATTTCTACATATTTAGGAACTTCAGCATATCTTTTCCATGCTCTTTCAAGCCCTATGGAGGTGGCCATAAAGAGATTAACCTTATATTCTTTTTCTTTCAGTTCGCCTATAACATCTTTGGTAATTTGCATATTTGGGCTTAGGATTGCCACTTGCAGTTTTTTGCCTGTTATCTGAAAGGCGGCTACTTGAGCGGTTCTGGCCTTTTCTTCCGGTATAAGTTTTAGAGCGTCAATATCAATACTTATCAAAGAAAGATTTACATAAGGCAGTTTATATTTATTTGCTAGAATTTTTGCCAGATCTTCTTCCTCTTTTATTTTTATCTCTTCTAATTTCTCCTCGCTTTTTTTATCTTGGAATAGAATCATAGGATTATACTATATATTTTATCTCATTATGTTATTTTAACAACATCTTTTATATTCTGCTGGATTTTTATTTCCGCCTCAGAGAAATTATTGAATGGGCCGGTTATGAAAAACCCGTTTTCCATATTGGCTCCGAATTTTTGCGCAAGAGAGAATAGATGTTTTTGCGGTTTTTCTTCTGTTATTATTGACCATATCTTTTCTTTTCCCTGCCATATTAATACAGACAAGGACGGAGAAGACGTTGTTTCCTTGTATTTTTTTAGAATTTTATAGAAAACCTGCGATCCTGCTTCTATATTGTCTGTTTTTTTTAAATCCTCTCTGGAAATAAATGTCCAAGAACTTTGTAAGTCATTATTTATACGAGTACGGGCAAGCGCTCTGCCAAAAAGATGCATAAAAGAGAGAGACTCTTCTTTTTTTCTGCTTTCCGTGGCGCCGATTTCCGTCAGCAAGGAAGCAAGCATTAAATTTGACACTGTTTTGTTTGATAGAGAATCATTAATGCTTTCTATTGTTTCTGAGACCTTTTTAGAAAGAGTGATATTTTTGTTGTTAGTTAAGTAAAAAATTTTTTCTTTCAAGGGCAATTCAAAAGAATCTTCGTATTTTTTGATTTCGTCGATGTTATTTGAGCCAAATAAAAAAACTGCGTCAAAAGAGGGCAGTTTTTCCTTAAAAATAACATTTTCTTTGTTTATGATTTGATCTGAACTGATATTTAAAGATAGGAAATCATTGTCTTCGTCATAATGGATTTCTTTTGCCTCATAGAGATTTTTTGGTATTAATATTGAGGTTATTTTTGTTTTTCTGTTTGTTTGGTGGTATCTGGCAGATATTATATGCCCCCAGTTCTCATAAAATTCTTTTTGGTTGTCCGGGAAAATTGAAACATCAAGATTTTTTTCTTTTAAAGATATAAATAGGGCTTCTCGAGCAAGAATCTCATGTTCTTTTGGATTGTTTTGTAAAAGCAAGGCAAATGATTTTGAGTTTTTTATGGCATCTTTGATTTTGTCTGCCTGTTCGTCCATGTTGTATACATTCCTAGCATTTTTAAAGATATTTATGCAATATTGACCCCGTTAGAAATTTGTAGCCCAGTTAATTCTATGTTTTTACATTTACCAACTGAATTTCTAACGGGGTTGACATTTTATTTTGATTTGGTATAATATAACTAGATAAAAAAACTTTAACAAAGGAGGATAAAATGAAAAAGTTTCTAGTTGTTGTAATAGTTTTGTTTTTATCTTTATCTTTGTCGGGATGTTTGACACTGACAGGTGCGGGGCTTGGCGCAGGCACAGGCGCATTGGTTGGCGTGGCCGGTGGCAAGAAAAATATAGGCCGGGCCGCTGCATGGGGTGCTTTAATAGGTGGAACATTGGGATTTCTGGGAGAGACTTATGGAGGCGGTTATAGGAGTGGAGAATATTATGACCGCAGACCTGAAGGATATGGACAAAATTATAATCAGCCCTCTTATCAATCTCGTCAACTAATGAATTGTTATGGTTTTAGAACTGAGGATGTCTGGGGGATTGATAAATACGGCAACAGGTATGTCCAATACACGCAACAGGTGCAAATACAAATTCTTTGTCCTTAGTACTCAAGTATTTTTGAGAGGTGCGGTAAAACACACCTCTTTTTATTTTGTGTTAGAATTATATTGATGGATAAAGTTTTTATTGCTAATGGCATAAGCCAGACGCAAAAAGTTGCCAGAGATTTAGCCAAGCAGATTATAAGATTAAAAAACAAAAAGGCAACAATAATAGGATTGATAGGAGAGTTGGGGAGCGGGAAGACAACTTTTGTGCAGGGGTTTGCAAAAGCGCTCGGAATTAAAAAAAGAGTTATTTCGCCGACCTTTATTATTGAAAAAATTTACGCGTTACGCGTTTCACGTTTCTCGCACCTCATTCATATTGACGCTTACAGAATTTCAAAGCCAAAAGAAATAATTAATCTTGAATGGAAAGATTTAATAAGAAAACCGGGGAATATTATAATTATAGAGTGGGCGGATAAAATCAAAAAAATCCTGCCCAAAAAATATATCCAGATAAATTTCAGGCATAAAAACAAGAATAAACGATGGATAAAAATAAAAAAATTTTAGTTCTGATTGATGCTCACGCAGTGCTTCATAGGGCTTTCCACGCTTTGCCGAATTTTACATCTCCAAAGGGCGAGCCAACGGGCGCACTTTATGGCTTTACCGCTTTTTTACTGAAAGTTATCAGGGAATTAAAGCCTGATTATATCGCTGCCTGTTATGATTTGCCTGAGCCGACATTCAGAAAAATTGTCTATGAAGATTACAAGGCAAAAAGGCCGAAAATGGACGATATTTTAGCTGCGCAGATTAGCCGTTCGCGCGATATTTTAGATTCTTTCAAAATTCCGATTTACGATTCACCCGGGTTTGAGGCAGATGATATGTTAGGAACAATTGTTGAAAATCTCAAATTTCAAAGATCAGAGGTTAAAATTATTATTGCTTCTGGAGATTTAGACACCTTGCAATTGGTGGATAATGACAATGTTGTTGTTTATACATTGAGCAAGGGCATAAAAGAAGCAATTATATATGACGAAAAAGCAGTGAACGAGAGATTCGGTTTTGTCCCCAAATTACTGCCTGATTTTAAGGGATTAAAGGGCGACCCATCAGACAATATTATAGGTGTGCCTGGTATAGGAGATAAAAGCGCCTCGGAATTGATACAAAAATTCGGTTCAATTGAGGATATATACAAGGGGTTGAAAGAAAATAAAGAAAAATTAATCAAAGTAGGAGTAAAAAAAAGAATTGTGAAATTACTTGAAGAAAATGAGGAAGAGGCGTTATTTAGTAAAACTTTGGCTGAGATCCGTTGTGATGCGCCAATAAAATTTTCACTTGAAGATAGCGCATGGAAAGATTCTTTTGATATAGAAAAAGTAAAATCACTTTTTAATGAGTTTGGATTTAGGAGTTTAATCAGTAGATTAACAGAGAATAATGGTTTACCAGCAATACCTTCTATTCCGGATAAAAACGATCTTTTTGAGAAATTTAATAATCAGGTACCGGAAAAATTATTTAAAGAAGTAGAAGCCCCTCTCGCTGATATTCTTTCAGAAATGGAGCAGAGAGGAATAAAGATAGATATAGATTATTTGAAAGAATTATCAAAAGATTATCATAAGGAATTAAAAAAGCTGGAGAAAAAAATATGGTCATTGACCAGGCAGAAATTTAATATTAATTCTCCCAAGCAGTTGGCCGAGATTCTTTTTGATAAACTTGGACTGAAGGCAAAAAATCTAAGAAAAACCAGCACAGGCAGCCGTTCCACAAACATTTCTGAACTCATAAAATTGAAAGATACTCATCCCATAATAAATGAAATTATTTCATATCGCGAATTTGCAAAACTTGTTTCCACATATATAGACGCACTTCCTAAAATGGTTGACAAAAACAATCGTCTTCATACCCATTTTGATCAGGCCGGCACTACCACAGGCAGGATTTCTTCCAAAGATCCTAATCTGCAAAATATACCCATAAGAACTGAAATAGGGAAAAAAATCAGAAAGGCCTTTATTGCTGATAAAGGTTTAAAATTAGTTTCTTTTGATTATTCGCAGATAGAACTGAGAGCAGCGGCTATTTTAAGCAAGGATCCAAAAATGACAGAGATATTTAAAAAAGGAGAAGATATACACGATGCGGTTGCCTCTGAAGTTTTTAATGTTGATATTAAGGAAATTACTTCTGAGATGAGAAGGAGAGCCAAGGTGATAAATTTCGGAATTATTTATGGCATGGGCATAAATGCATTGAAGGCAAATCTGGGATGTTCAAGAGAGGAGGCGCAAATATTTTATGATGAATATTTTAAGGATTTTAAAGGAATGGCTGAGTACGTAAATAATATAAAAGAAATTGTAAGAGAAAAGGGTTATACAGAGACATTGTTTGGCAGAAAAAGATATTTTCCGGAAATTAATTCACCTCTTGAATATATAAGAAAAGAAACCGAGAGAATGGCTGTCAATGCGCCTATACAAGGTACTGCCGCTGATTTTATAAAAATAGCTATGGTAAGAATAGACAGGGAATTACAAGATAAAAGATTGAAAGAAAAAATCAGATTGCTTCTCCAAATACACGACGAGTTGCTTTTTGAAATAGAGGAAAATTTAATAAAAGAAATCACGCCTGCTATAATTGAAATTATGGAGGGAGTCTACAAAGATTCAGTTCCTATAAAAGTTAATGTTTCAATGGGTAATAATTGGTCAGATATGGTAATATATAATAATGGAAAATAAGACAATACTAATAATAGAAGATGACGCTTTTTTCAGAATGGTTATTTCAAAAGAGTTTGAATTGAAGGGTTTTAATATTATAGGAGCCGCGAATTCAATAGAGGCCTTTAAATTTTTAGATAATACAATACCAGATCTTATTCTTTTAGATATTTTACTGCCTGGCATGAATGGCTATGATATTTTAGAAAAAATAAAGGCAGATAAAAAAACATCAGGTATACCTGTGGTCATGCTTAGTAATCTTGGGCAGAAAGATGAGATTGAAAAGGCAAAAAATCTCGGCGCCGAGGATTTTATGATAAAGGTGAATTTTGTGCCTGAGGAGATAGTTCAGCGGGTAAGAGAAATATTGAATAAAAAATTTCCCATATGATTTATTTATTTTTTGGCAACGATAGTTTCAGAATTACACAGAAGCTTAATGAGCTTCTGGATTTTTTTAAATCAAAATCCGGAGAGATCAAAGTTTACAGGATAGAAAAAGAAAATTTTAACAAAATAGAGTTTGAGGAATTAATGAAATCAAAGACTCTTTTTGAAAATAAAATTATTGTGGTTTGCGGCGGTTTACTGGAAGAAAAAAATTTATCAGAATTTATTATGGAGAATTTTGGCAAGTGTATCCAATCGGAAAATGTTTTTATTTTTATAGAAAACGAACTGGACGAAAAATTATTGAATAAAATTAAAAAGAGAACGCAGGAAGTTTATGAGTTCAAGCCGATTTCCGGCGCAAAACTAAAAGACTGGATAAAGAATGAAATTAATATTAGGGACGCAAAAATAGATTACAGATTTATTGATGAAATAATAAAAGAATGCGGCTCTGATTTATGGTGCGCTTCAAAGGAAATTGAGAAATTAAATCTTTCGGATTCAGTTAAATACAGCGCTGTTGATGAAGAAAAATATAATCCATTTGCGATTTGCGACGCCATTGCCGAAAAAAACAAACTAAAGGCGTGGATATTACTGCAAAGAGCGATTATGGTAGGCGTGTCAGCAGAAGAAGTTTTTTGGAAGGTTAATTGGCAGGTAAAGAATTTGCTGCTTATTAAAAAATTATCCCAAGCGCCAAGAATTGATATTGCAAAAGAAAGCGGTTTGCATCCGTTTGTGGTGAAAAAAACGCTCTGGTCAATAAAAAATTTTACAGAAGAAGAATTGATTAATTTCTCGTCGCAACTCGTAAATCTCTATCATAATACTCGCAGAGGCCTGACGGATTTTGAGGTGGGACTGGAGAGGTTGTTGATTAATTAAATCGTGTCCGCCCACAAGGATTCGAACCTTGGACCTTCTCCTTAAAAGGGAGCTGCTCTACCAACTGAGCTATGGGCGGGTTTTTATGTATGACGGTCAGCAACAATTGAAGCGCAGTATGAATACGGCTTTATGGCTGCCTCTAGGCCAAAACCTTTTACCATTCCTATCACAGAATCTATGAAATCTCTAGTGGGTCCGTTTTTGCCAATATCAAGGTGCACGGTTATTTTATTATCCCAGAGATATTCTTCTCCTAATTTATCCTTAAGACGGCTTTTTAATTCTTGGGTGAAAGTTATGGACTGCATTGCCTCTTTATAAATGCGGTCATGCAAGGTGGGGCAGAATATCTTTTCTGATTTTGTCCAAAAATATTTTCCTCCATTGCCGACCCTTAAAATTGTTATGGCGGTCACAAGTTCCGTGTCGTTTACGCCCGCTGAGTCAGTCCCGACGGTTATCAGATAATCTGATTTCGGTTTTTCATTCACATATTTTGATATTTCTTTGATTAGTTCATCAAACCCGATACGGCGTTTCAGAGTGTCATTATAAAATTTTATTTCTTCAGTCATGATATTAGAGAGGTAGATCTATAGAGAATGCTCCAGGACCTAAAAATAATAAAGCAATTGCAATTGAAAAAATCAAAAGCCGTAAACCATACGCATTAAAATCTTCTTTTTCTGTTCGCGTTCTTAATTTTTCTATAAAGGCAATAAGAGCGACAACAATTCCGGTTAATTGTATGAATAGTCCCAATATAAGAAGAATTGCGATTGCTCCCTTTATAAAACTAATTATTTTTATAAAGACCTCGAGGTTTTTATAGTTTCTGTAAGCATAAACAAAGAGAATGATAGCAAGCGTTACCCTTAGAATAAAAGGGGCCAGTTGCTGATAAGTATATAATTCAGGGAATAAACTTAACATAATAAAATTATATATTAATATGATTTTTGGTCAATGATTTTGCCGTTTTCGTCGTATAAAGTTATGGTTTCTCTTTTTTGCTTCCACATCTCTTCGTTTCTTCTCAAATATATCCTCCATTCTTTCTTGTAGAAATCTTTGTCGTTTTTATGTATCTCTACGCAGGTTTTGTAATTTATTTTTTCATTTATATAGTTTTGGCAGTCGCCGAAAAGATTCAAGGGCAATGATTTAACATTTATTTCGCATTGAGGAAGAGTATCTATATAATCAAGACAATCATCATTTAAATAAGGAGAAATGTCCTCATCTTTTGGATAAGGGCATTCTCTGGGTAGGTATGGAGTGAAATCCTGGAATTGTTCAAAATAACCAGTGCAGGTGTTCAATCTAAAACTTTCGCCTAACGGGCTTTTACCAGTTATTATAACTGCTCTTTCTCCGGGTTGGAGAAAAATTTTTTCTTTAGGATTAACTTGGCCGGAAAACATTAAATAAATTCCCTCCCCGATTTTTATATCAAGCCCTCTCTTGCCTTTAATTTTCCAATCGCTTATGGGTATTGACTTATCATTATTTGAAGATGCAACTATCTCCAGATATTCTTTTTGTGGGTCTGTTTCTCTGGTGGCATAGGAAAGATAAAGAGTTGCTTTTTCTTTGTAGATGGACTCATCTGTTTTTATAATTTCTGGCAGAGTTTTTTCTTTTTGTTGCGTTTCTGCTCCCCCGATGATTTCTGTTGTTTGTTTTTGTACATTAGAAACATTTTGTTCAAACGGCTGAAAAAGGAATGGCCCGCTTTTTGCTGCTGGTCTTGAAGGACCTCCTGTTGAATACCAAAGAATCGCCAAGGCAATAAAGAAACCTATAACCCATAACAGGTCATTAACAGGATTAGAACTCGGTGTTTTTTTGTCTTCTGCCATAATTTATTTATAACATTATAATTTTTGATGTATAGGGCAGAAGTGACTGCTGCGGCCTCCTATTTTTATTTTTTTTATTATGCCACCATCTCTTTTTTTACATTTCTTGTCAGTCATTTGATAAGCATAATGCATTTTTTGATACCTTCCTTTTCTGCCAAAGGCGTCGCGGTAATCTATATAAGAACTTCCGCGCGCCTTGATGGCTTTCTTTAGAACTGGTTTTATGGTTTTAAAGATTTTTTGTAATTCTTCTTTTTTTAATTTATTTGCGCGTTTTAGAGGGTGCACTCTGGCGACCCAAAGAATTTCATCAGAATAAATATTGCCGATTCCGGAGATGAATGTTTGATCCATTAAAACAGTTTTTATTTTACCATGAGCACGTTGAATGGTTTTTTTAAATTTTTCAAAAGTGAAATTTTTGTCAAAGGGATCTGGCCCTAATTTTCTTATATCTTCAAGTTCGTTCAATTTATCTGTAGGCCAGATTAAGACTTTGGCGAATTTTCTCATGTCACAGAGCGCAACCTCTTTTCTATTTGAAAGAAAAAACAAAAGATGAATAAATCTATTTTCAGGGTCATTTAGTGGTCCGGGCTTTTTACTTTTCCATGTTCCACGTTCCGCGTACCATGTTCCATAAAGTAAATGCCCAGTCATTTTCTGATGTACGAGTAAAGTCAGGTCGCTGGAAAGATGAATTAAAATATTTTTTCCTTTCCTTTCAATTTTTAGGATTTTTCTACCAATAATTTCTTTTTTAAATTTTTCAAGAGGAATTTTGATGATATTTTTCGCATCAGTCCAAACATCCCGGATTTTTAATCCAGGCAAAACTTTTTTCAAGTCGTTTACTATTGTTTCTACTTCAGGCAATTCCGGCATAGTTTTTTAGAGATGTTTCCTGATCATTTTCTCCATTTCTTTAACGTGTCTTTCTTTGTCTTTTTCCATTTTTTTCCAGAAATTTTTGCAATCCTTGCAATTTTTGCTGTCTTTCAAATAATTTTTCTTTATTCTCCATAAACTTTTGTTTTCTTGCACCAACTGTTTCATTAAATTATACAAATGATTATTTGTCATGTTTTTGTATTGATTATTTAATTTCGACCTAAAAGTTTTAAAGCCTCTTTTATGCGATTATTGGCGCCTTCTATGTTACTGGGCACTTGTTTAAGCGCTTCGCGCGCCTCGCGCAAGGAATAGCCAAGAGATTGCAAGGCTTGCAAGACATCGCTTTCTTCTTTTAGTTCTGGATCTGTTATGCCGTCGATTTTTCCGCTCCCTATTTTATCTTTGAGTTCCAATACGATTTTTTCCGCGATTTTCCTGCCAATTCCGGAAACTTTTGTAAGATATGAAGCGTCTTCTGAAGATATTGCGCGTTTGAGCGTGTCAATAGGCGCAAGAGAAAGCACTCCCAATGCCGATTTTGGCCCTATGCCAGAAATACTTATGAGCATTTCAAACAACTCAACCTCAGGATATTCAAGAAAGCCATAGATTTCCATGGCATCTTCGCGGACATGGAGATGCGTCCAAAAAGAGATCTCGTTCTCTTTTTTTGTGTTCTTTATAGTTTCCGGCATGACAAAAATTTTATAGCCAATGCCGTTAGTTTCCAGTATTATATATTTTTCTCCGCGCAGTAAAATTTTTCCTTTTATATGGGCAATCATGTTTTTTTGTATTTGCCGTACTCGTTCATTATCATCTCTTTTATTTTTTCAGGGTTTCCAAGTCCTTTTATTATAAATTCTGGGCTCTCGCTGGCTGTTTGTATGCTTATGTTTCCTATATTCAAGAAGGTCATGATTATCCCCCTTACATCCATTGTTACATCCTGGATTTTGTCCAAACTCAAAGTTGACGCCTCTCTATTAAAAAAACCATTCTGCTCCGTTTTTACGATTCTTTTGTTGGTCAAGATAAAAACATCCAGATAATAATCCGTCCATATGACAAAAAAGGCGATCCATAAAAACAAAAGCCATATTGAAATAAGAATCAGAATCAAAGAGAGATTAATTGGCACTTTTGACCAATGGAATACAAAAAGAGCGAACGGCAATATTGCCAGAAGCACAAGAAAAAATGTTTCTGCAAGAAGAATGAACCAATGTTTTCTCTCTTCCAGTATTATTTTTTCATCTTCTTCAAGTTTTATCATAATCTTGTGTACATAATTAATCCCATAATCATAAGTATTAAAATTATGGCAGAGCCCATGAAATATATCTTGCTTACGCGTTTCGTGGTCTCAGGCTTATAAATATATCTTTTCCAGTGATATAAGAGAAAAAAGGAAATTGACGAAAAAATGAATATTATTACAGCAAAACCCAGCCATAAGATTTTGGGGCTTATAATTTCGCTTATTTTTAGAATTAGCATAATTTTATAATACCATACTTGCATTTTTAGGCGATATCTGATATTTTTATTTTATGCCAATAACTAAGTCAGCGAAAAAGGCTTTAAGGCAGTCAATAAAAAGGAGAAAAATGAACCTTCAAAGAAAAAAGGCATTGAAAAATATTGTTGTAAAAATTAAAAAATTAAAAGCAGAAGGTAAAAAAACAGAGGCGGAAAAATTAATCTCTTTAGCTTATAAAGCCATTGACAAAGCAGCCAAAAGGGGGATTATAAAAAGGGGGGCTGCATCCCGCAAAAAATCCCGTCTTATAAAATTTATTAGAAAATAATTTAAAAAATTATATGAAAAATAAAATCATTTCGATATTGTCTCTTGGCATAATCATCTCTCTGGTCCTGTCTTTTAACGCTGTTCTTGCAAAAAACAAGAATGATATCTCTGACGCTGATGAATCAATTCCAGAAAAAGACGGAATATATGATGTTCCTGGCCATCCAAATATGAAGGTGCGGGTATTTGTTTATAATCCAAAAGAACAAAAAAGATCCTCTCCGCCTTCTCCCTCTTTAGTTTGCGGCTTACCTGATCCTGATTCTTCTTCCGTAGTAAATTCAACTGGATGGCACCTGCCTTCAAATTGGACTTATTATCTTAATCCAGATAGTGTTCCTGCATCTGTTGGGCAATCCAATTTAGCAACTATATCTTCTTTGTCTTTTGGAAATTGGCAGAATGCTGGTAATGGAAAGGTTAATTTTGCGAGAGGTTCTAATACATCAGTTTCAAGAAAGAGTTTTGACGGTAAAAATATTATTGCATGGGGAAGAACTTCTGGTTCAGCGCTAGGAGTCACTTACACTTGGTATTATCCCAGTACCGGACTAGTGGCAGAAACAGATACTATTCTTAATAAAAAATTTTCCTGGAGTTGGTCAGGAAACAATGGCGGATGCGCTGACAGCAATTCTTATGACGCGCAAGATATTTTAACTCATGAATTAGGCCACTGGATGGGATTGGACGATGAATATACTTCAAATTTTATTGACAATACTATGTATGGGTATGGCTCCAAAGGAGAAATTAAAAAAGACACTTTAACCACAGGAGATATCACAGGAGTTTCTCTTATATACCCGTAGTTATATTTTTGCCCTCAAGAGGAGTCGAACCTCTATTTTAGGATCCGCAATCCTATGTCCTGTCCGTTGAACGATGAGGGCGTTTTTAAAATTTCAGAATCCTTGAGATTATCACTGGCAGGGACTCGGAAATTTTTTCTTCTTTGATATATTTTGAAAGATATTTTTTTACTTCTTCCGGATTAACATCGTCTAATATTATCATGATTTTTGGTGTTATTGATTTTTTCAGTTCAACTAGAAGTTCTTTTTGGTGAGGTGGATTATATTCTATCCAAAAGCTTTTTATATTTTCATAAGGATATACTTGTTTGTTGTCTATTATAATCCCTTTCTCGTTTACGGAAAAATTTATCATTCTCGGTCTTTTTGCGCCGTAAAGGGCAAAGGAAAATCCGGCAATGAATATTAAAACAGCGAAAAGGAAATTCTTAAGCAATATTGAGGCGACAATAATGCCGATACAAATTATTCCCAGCACCCAATACCAGTCAGCGGTTTTTTCGTAATAATAAAATTCCGGCGCCTGCCAAGATATGGAAAAATCTCTTTCTTCAGCCATTTATATATTATATCCCGTTAGAAATTTTTTACAAAATCAATCATTAATATCGGGCCACCAGATTTCTAACGGGATTATAGTATTTTTCTTTTGATTCTCAAACTGTTGGCAACAACGCTCACGCTGGAGAAGGCCATGGCAGCAGCAGCGATTGCCGGACTAAGCAGGCCAAAAACAGCCAAGGGTATGGCAACTATGTTATAAAAGAATGCCCAGAACAAATTTTGCTTGATAGTATTGAAAGTAGTTTTGGAAATTTTTATTGCTTCCACGACTTTTTCTAAATTATTTTGTATGAGAATAATTTGCCCGGCCTCTTTGGCAATATCTGTGGCGCTACCCATGGCAATTCCTAAGTCCGCCTGCACAAGAGAGGGCGCGTCATTTATGCCGTCGCCCACAAAAACTATTTTCTCTCCCTTTTCCTGCAGTTTTTTTATCTCCTCTGATTTTTCCGAAGGCAGGACTTCTGCCAGGACATTTTCAATTCCTAATTCTTTGGCAACTGTTTCCGCGGTTTTTTTATTGTCGCCGGTTATCATGGCGGTTTTAAGCCCCATATTTTTTATTTTTTCAATTATCTGTTTTGACTCATCGCGGATTTCATCAGCAATAATAATTACAGCAACAACATCTTTATCGTGCACAACAAATAAGCGTGTTCCAACTCCGACATCATCTTGGTTTAAAATTTTATCAGCCCAAGAAACTCCAATATTATTTTCCTCAAGCAACTTTTTGTTGCCCAGCATTATTTGGTTTTTATGCTCCCTACAGACAGCTATTATTCCTTTTCCTTTTATTTCTTTTAGATTTTGCAATTCCGTTAACTTTATATTTTTTTCTTTCGCGTATTTTTCAATGGCCCTAGAAAGCGGATGCTCGGAATTTCTGGCAAGAGATGCTGCGATTTTTAAGATTTT
>ERZ1292625.1275-Hain-H41-01um-R1-1275-length-31201-cov-15_pt2 | contig 18420 bp, 23 predicted proteins | sample MGYA00564400_ERZ1292625 | MGnify/ENA primary metagenome ERZ1292625 (study PRJEB36523, sample SAMEA6512639) | groundwater metagenome | collected 2019-01-08 | study: AquaDiva: Metagenomics assemblies of 32 groundwater samples
AGAGGTGATCCCCGACGCCGTAGGTGATGGGGACAAGCGGTGGAGAAAGTCTGGACGCGAGTGTGTATTGCTCGAACGTCCGCGTCATCAGGAGCCACGAGCCGGCACAGACGACGAGGTGGCCGTAGAGCACCTGGTAGCCGGTGGTGCTGGTCAGCTGGTCGCTGTCCTCGTTCGAGCCCCAGAGGGCGAAGCCGGCGCCACGAACGCCATCGCTGTAGGTCACCAAGAACTCGTCTCGAGACGAGTCGACCCAACGAACGCCTTGGCCGCCGGCCCATCCACCCTGGACCAACGCCGAGTCTGCGAGAAGGGTGTACGTGATGCCCCTGGTCAGGATGACGACGTCACGGGTGCGGAAAATCTCAGCCATCGTAGGGCGTGGGCGACAACAACTCTACTCATCCCAGTCGCCAGGGTCTTCCAAGTTCAGGCGAAGAATCCGAATGCGTGCGGGCGCTGGATCCTGGATGGCCTCCCAGTTTTCGAGGAGCTTGTTGCACTCCGCCTCGGTCAGCTCGCCGACACTGAACCTTGGCTTCCCGATGAGTTCTCCGAGCGATTCGCGGAAGGCACGGAACTGAGTGAAGTCGTAGGGCGCCGTGTCGGTCGAACGGATTTCAGTTTCCAAAAGCTGGATGACCTTGCTACGGGCGGCCCGGGTCGCCGCGTTCCCCGGCCAACCTTTGGGCTTGCCGTTCTCGAAGGCCGAGATACTGCCCCGACAGCCGGTCTCTTTGTACCGGATGCAGCCGTAGAAGCGACCGAACCGGCCCACGCGGATAATCATCGGCGAGTTGCAGTCGGCGCAGATGAGGTCGGTGGAAACGTACGGGACCCGCTGGTGCCAGAGGCGCTCCACTCGGGCGCGCTCTTCGTCCGTGAGGGCTGCCAGATAGGCGTCCCTCCCAGCCTGATTGAGGGCGTCCTTCTGGGCTTCCGTCTCGTTGGCCATGCAGGTCTACTACACCAACGCGTCGGCGATCTTCTTCCCGAGCCGGCTGTTGTAGTGCGTGATCGAACCGAGGGCGTTGTGCTCCGAGTCGAGACCGAGGACGAGGCCCGTGGCGCTCCCAAGTCGGGCCCACCGCTCGAAAATCTGAATCGTCTCCGTGAGCTGACGCAGCATGTCCTTCCGACGATCGGCGTTCATCCGCAAGACCTCGTCCACGCCGTCGAGCACGAAGACCGCCCGGTCGATGAGCCCGTTCTGGTACGAGAGGGCAAGCAGGAAGAGGAGCATGTCGAGGCGCTCGGACTCGCCGAGCAGACACGCGATGCCCACGCTCGAGAGGGCCGCCTTCTGCTTGTCGTCGAGGTCCGCCCCCGTCATCCACCGGATGACGGACCCGAGCAGGTGAAGGCTTTCGCGGGCTCGGTTCTCCTGCTGAAGGAAGCGGGCTTCCCAGAGCGCCTTGTAGAAGCCGGTGAAGCGGAAGCCTTGATCGATGAGGCCCCGCAAAGGCTCTTCGACCACGAAGTCGGGGACGATGAGAAGCTCTTGGAAGAGGCCCCAGGGCGCGTGGGTGATGCCCCGGACACGTTGGGTCAGGTCGGCGCGGATGCCCTTCTCGAGCCAGACCTGTGGGTTCTTGGTGTTCCCGAGGATGGCGAGGCCGGGGACGTCGAAGCAGAGATTGAAGGCTTCTCGTCGGAAGATGGGGTTGGGGCCCTTCATCGTGAGGAGCGACGAGCCTCGCTCGCTCAGCTGGAGAACCCAGGCTTGAACGTCGCGAATGGATGGAGGGTTCCACGAGAGCGGCAGCGTGCGCGGCCGAACGGTGAGATCCTGGACGTCGATGGCTGCTTTACGCATGGCTTGTCACGCCGGCCAAAGGGACTCGGAAAGCATGGACCTTTTCAAAGAGCGGTTCATGGAGCCCTCGCAAGAGTTTGGCGTCTTCTTCGTGACCTGACCATCCAAGGACAGCTTGGACAGTGCTACGTGGCCACCTTTCCAATTCCGTCAAAAGAGTATTGAGGGACTCCGCCTGGAGTCGACAGTGTTTGGTGGTCCGGAACGGCGATCGGAGCAGCTCGTCGAGGTTGTCGATGACCAGGAAGCTGCGCGGGACGATGCCGAACCAGCTCCCGAGAAGAATCATCCGGAAGATGCGCAGCGGGACGTCCGGCTCGACCGCCTTCTCGCGCTCCCACATGTTCTGGGGGATCCCCAAAAGCTCGAACTCCTTCGAGGTCCACTTCGAGACATCCCCAAAGACCCACGACATGAGGGTCCAGTGGACGAACTCCATCTCCAGGTTATGTCGATGCCGGACGGCCTTCAGGTGTCGCGTGAGAGTATTCTGGGGCCACGCTCTCGTCACGATCAGAGTCGACCGCGATTCTTCGACCAGCGCTTTCACGAAGTCCAACATGGGGATCGACTTGTCGCGACTCTCCGCCCAGTCGGCCAGGAAGTCGCTGAGGAGGTCCCGCGTCGAGTTGGTCGGAAAGCGAGAAGTCACCCGGCTCTCCAGTCGCGGGATCAGTCGAGCCGGGCCAGTCTTCCGAAGGCGATCTTGGAGCTGGAGCCAGAAGAGCTGGCGTTCAGGTCGCGGGGCGCCAAAGCTGAGGATGCACTGCTTTTGCTGGAGAAAGGCCTCGATGGGCCAAGGCTCCCGGCCGCGGATCTCATCCCAGATGGTATGAAGGTCGTCGTCGAGATCCAAAGTCACGTCCTGTATTTACACCGGATCGTTCGTTTGCTCGATCACACGTTCCGCTGGCTGTCCCACTCCGCCCGCCGCAGCAGCTCGCAAAGCTGCCGGCGAGCCGCAGAGTCGGCGGGACCCAGCGAAAGATGCTCGACCTCGTCCGCGCTGAACCAGCCGATACCGTTGCGTTCTCGGGGTATCGGGTCGCCCTGGCCGATGTCCGTCCAGTAGATCACCACGAAGCACTCTTGGTTTTCCGGCGTGGGGTGGCCGCACCAGACCTCGGTCTGGGCCATGCTCACGGGGGCCACGCTGATCTCCTCGACAAGCTCGCGAGCAAGCGCCTGGTGATGGGACTCGTTGCCCTCGACCTTGCCGCCGGGAGTGACCCACGTCAGTGGGAACGTCTGGTCGGGCCGACGTTGCATGAGAAGCAGGCGGGCGTGACGAACGATGACGGCAGAGACGACTTCGATCATGGGGTCCTCTACACCTCGAAGGCTTCGTCCGTGAAGAAACGAACGGCCTCGTTCCGCCCGGGGTGAACGAACTCCACCCAGATCTTGCGGCCTTCGGATCCCATCGTGTATTCCGGGCCCGAGCCGGCACGCCGGTGAATCTCCATGCTGAGGAGCGCGTGGGTTCCGGACACGGTGCCGACTGCACTGTTCGCGATCTTCGTGAGCAATGTGAGGGGAAGTGCCTGAACGAAGCCTTGCATTTCGCTGGCCGTCAGGTGTTGGCCTTCGAGGACGATCTCGATGAGGCCGGTGAGGTTCTGGTCGGTGAGAAGGGTTCGCCAACGCTCGAGGAACATGCGGACGCCGGTCGTGACGACGTCGGCGAGCATCTCGCTGGTGACAGCTTTCTGGTCGTACTTCTTCTTGATGACCTGAGCGAGGTCGAAGATGGTCTGCTCGCTGGCGACAGTCGCCAGGCTCTGAAAATCAGACCCTCGTGCCGAGACGACCGTGATGGGCGAGGGGGGACGAATCTCGTCCCACACAGCTGCGAGGTCGTCCTCACGGTCGGCGATGGCATCGAAGAGGTCTGTCACGGACGTCCTTTGGGTTTGGGTGGCAGGGGGATTCGGAGAACTTCGCGGGCCTCGGCGGAACGAGGCGCCTCTAGTTCGAGGAGCCTCCCTTTGGCCCATTCAGGCAGGATGTCCTCGTTTCGAAAGCCAAACATAACCCAGCGATCAGGCTCGGGCTCTCGGAGGATCTCGCTCGTCATCCGCATCTGCTGGAAAGCGGTGCGCAGGATGAGGACAGCGTCCTTGTCTTTTTTCCGATGCCGCATCACGTGCCGCCCGATGTTCTCGACTTGGTCGAGCGCCCATTTGAAGTGGGGCTTCGGAATCGCGACGTAGACCGGTTTGATCGCCTCGGTGAGGGCCAGCGCCAGCACGATGGTGCCAAGGAAGCGCTCGCTGTCTAGTTCAGCCGAGCTGAAGCCGTGTTTGTTTCCTATTTCGTAGGCCTCGTAGAGCTTCTTGTGCGTGTCGGAGAGCTGGAATTCAGCAGGCGTTTGATGTTGGTTGCCGCTGAGGAGGTGGAGATGAAAGGTGCTGGCGTTCATCGGGGGCCTTTCTTACACCGCCGCGTGGTGTAGGTAGCCCCAGGAGGAAAACCCGCTGATTCAGTACCCCTAAGTCATATCCCTAGCTTGCGGAAGCGTAGCAAGACTTGGGCCACAGACTAGGGTTGGTGCAGAAAACTTGCAGTAGTGAAAGAGCCCGACTATGAACCGGGCCTAGTAATCAAACCCTCAATTTTCGGGACAATCCCAAGGTCCGCGGGCTTCGGCCGGCGGGTGGGGTTCAATCGCCATCGAGGCCGAGTCATCGGTCGTGGGGGAAGTCATTCCCTTCGGTGGCACCAAACGCAAGGAGTGAGAAATGCGTTCGATGTACAACTGGTTGCTGGTGCTGGCGATGACGACGGGCTGTGGCGTGGCCGCGGTTCCGGCTTCGGGTCCAGCGCCGGTACAGGAGCTTCACGCAGTGTCGGTTCCCGTGGTCGAGACGTCCGTGGTGGATGTTCCGACAGCGGTCGTGGCAGACGAGCCGGCGGTTGCAGAGACGGACCGTCAGAAGGCGGTCGAGTGGATGGTGGGCTTCATGACGCGTCATGCTCCTCCGGGGCGGACGACGTTCTACGCTGAGGCTCAGGAGACGAAGGAAGAAGCACTCGAGCGGTACCATGGGATCGCCAACGCGGTCGTGGACGTCGTGTACAACCCCGAGACGAAGCCGGTGTTCGGCGGCCCGAACGGTCGGGCACGTTCTTCGGCGGTGATTCTGGCCATCATGCTGTTCGAGTCGGGCTTCATGAAGAACGTCGACTATGGCGTCGGGAAGTTCGGCCGCGGGGATGCCGGGAAGAGCTGGTGCCTTCTCCAGCTGAACGTGGGGGCGGGGCGGACCATCAAGTGGAACAAGAAGTTCGACCGGGTGCCGCGGATGGGCGACGATCAAGCGGACATCTTCGAGGGGTACACGGGGCCCGAGCTGGTGGGCGATCGTCGAAAGTGCATCGGCGAGGCGTACAAGGCGCTTCGGCTTTCCTTCGGTTCGTGCCGGAGCATGCAACTACCGTTGGACCAGAAGCTTCGGGTGTTCGGCTCGGGCAACTGCAACGGGGCGGTCAAGGAGAGCCGGCTTCGGATGAAGGCCGCGCTGAAGTTCTGGGACGACACCCACAAGACGCGCGGGTTCAAGGACGACGCTGTTTTGGCGTCTGTAGCAAAGAGCCTCGGGCTGCCGGCGGCGGGAGCAAAACCCGTGGATGGCCCGGCGCCGCTTCCGATTCTGCCGAATTCCGAACCCAAGAACGAGGTTCCGGAGCCGATCATGGGGACAGCGCCCCTGGCTCAGAACTGAGGTTTCTTCTTATGCCGTGGCTTCGGTGCAAAAAGGAGCCACGGCAATGGAATTTTCCGACGCAGAACTCAGCGAACTCCGCGTGCGATGCCTGATGGCGTCGGAGCGCGGGTACACGATCGCTCGCGCTGACGACTACCTGGAAGCTCTGTCGGCCGAAGCTGTCGCCGACGTCCCGGAAGGCGAGGAAGAGGGCTCTGCGGGGCATCTCTGTGCGCTCGCAACGGCTGCGCTCGAGGCCCGTGAAGGCGGCGTCGTCTTCAAGAAGAAGGGGAAGAAGGCCGAGCCCAAGAAGCCGGAGCCCGTCAAGGCCGAGGTGAAGGCGCCCGAACCCAAGGTCGAAGAGACCAAGGTCCTCGTCCTCCCGGAAGAAGCGCCGGTGAGCGATCCCGCCCCGGACTCGGCTCCGGATTCGGCACGGTACGAGGATTGGACCTACGACGAGCTGTACGCTGAGGCGCAGGCTCGTGACATCCCGGGCCGCTCGCAGCTCAAGAACAAGGACGCTCTCGCCCTCGCTCTGATGGAGTACGACGAGGCGGCTGCGAAGGCGAAGTGAAAGCGCCTCGCTTCATCCCGAACGTCATCACCAAGGTCTCCCCCGCGGAGATGTACGACGCTCTCTGGGATGCCTGGAAGGCGAAGTTCGACGAGACCCCCAAGAAGGCAAGTCTCTTCCTCCTACTCGCACAGTGGGCCATCGAAACCGCCGAAGGGGCCTCGATGCACTGCTTCAACCCCGGGAACGCCAAGAGCGTCCCGGGTGATGGCAGGAGCTGGACGAACTTCCGTTGCTGGGAAGTGATCAAGGGCCTGACGGTCTGGTTTGACCCGCCCCACCCCCAGACTCGGTTCCGTGCGTTCGAAACGCTCGAGGAAGGCGCCGCCGACTACCTGGCGATGCTCCACAAGCGGTTCCACCTCTCGTGGCCTGCTGTTATCGCTGGCAACCCCGAGGAGTTCGCGGTCTTGCTCAGGAAGCAAGACTACTTCACGGCGGATCCGACGCAGTACGGCAAGGCCCTGCGGCTGCGGTTCACGAACTACGACCGCACGATCACGACGGCGATCTACGACGACTGATCAGACCCAGCGGTAAGCGGGGCCACGACGGGTAAGCGCGGTGGCGAACGCTTCACCGAAGTTGATCTTCATGAGCTTCGATTCCGTGATGACGGCCGCGAGGACTTCGAGGATCTGCGAGGCCGAGAAGCCTTGGGCGGCTATCCGGAACTCCTGCAACACCTTGACGCAGTCGTCCGCCATCTCCGCTGCCTTGCCTTGTTCCTTCTCCGTGTTGCGGGGATTTACGACCTCGAGCACGAGCTTGCGGGCGTCTTCGCCGAACACACCACGGTCGACGATGACGTGGCAGAAGGGACGAAGCTCTTCGGGCACCGGCTTGTGGCTGATGAGGACGATGGTCCGGACATCCATGGGACCGGGCCGGCGCATCCGGATTTCGGACCGGACGCTGAAGGTCCGAAGGTTGTGGACGACGTATGGATTCACGTTGGCGTTCGGGATGACGCCGATGACGCGTTCGCCTCGGTTCACGTTCGGGTAAGCGGCATCGAACATGTTGACCGCAAAGTCGGCGTTCTCCACATTCTTGTCGCAGAATTCGGAAGGCAGGGCGTTCTGCCAGTGCCCCTCGAAGGTCCCACAGCTCGACGTGCGAGCCATGAAGATCTCCTTGTTGCCGTAGTACGGGTCCTCGGTGAGCGTGTCCATCTCGAAGAGCCACGAGACGACGTCGTGGGTCTGGATGTAGACGATGGTCTGGAGAGACTTGAGCGCGAAGATCAGTTTGCTGATGTCCATGGGGTCCTATACGAGGGCGGGGCGACCGAAATGAACCCCACCCCCTAATTACACCGTCAGGCAGACCCCACGACCTGCGAAGTCCGGCCCGCCGTGATGGACGACACAGCGAGCCCTTCTTCCAGCTCGATGATGAGCCAGAAGGCGGCACCGAAGATGACCCCGGCGCCGGTGCCCAGGGCAGGGTCCGCGATCTTCGCCTTCACGAACTCGGGGAAGCTCTCGTCCGCGAGAAGCTCCTTCCGGTCGAAGATCATCAGGTCCTCGTTGCTGTCGATGAAGAGAACGAGGTCCCTGGACTTGAAATGCTCGACCGCCTGCCAGTAATTTTCGTAGAGGTCGTCCGTGAGGTACTGGGCGAGCTTTTCTTTGGCCTGAAGGTCGTTCATCCGATGACCGCCGCCATCGCCCGCTGCCGGTCCTCGAAGACGCTCATGTGGAGCGTCGTGAAGCTCGATCGCATCGGGCGGAACTTCTCGAATAGGGCCCGAATGGTCACATCGTAGAGCCGGTGATAGGTGAGGTCCTGGACTCGAGCGGTGTCGCCGCCGGGGTTGCAGAAGGCCTCGACCGGGCAGTAGATGATGTGCGTGTACCGCTGCATCCCCTTGGCCACGAGCCGCAGCGTTTCCTCGTCCACCGCGTAGATGTCATGGAACATCGTGTAGATCAGTGAATCCAGGATCGTTCGGTCGGAAACGAACCCCTCGCTTGCCTCTTCCCAGGCGAGCTTCTCGGTCAGCAGTCGGCGCTGGAACTGCGCCCGCATGCCTGGGACCTTGTCGACGTCGTACGGCGAGTCGAACCCCATGGCCTTTGAAACCGAGCGTGAACCCACCGGGTTGTCCGGCAGGCTGTACCGCTCTTGGAGCCACGTGGCCATCTTGGACTTGCCGGTCCCAGAGGCACCCATGAAGGCGATGCGAAAACTCATGGCGGGGTGCCTACACCAGTTAGGATCAGCCGCGAGATCGCCTGGCTGACTTTTCGAGCGGCCTCGTCATGGGAGTCGGCATCCACGGAGATGACAACCTCCGAGTGGGCCGAAACCCGGTCCGAGATGTGGGGGTAGGCTTCCGCAGGGAACTCCACGTTCACATCGAAGCGAACCCTGTAGACGCCGGTGTACCGAACAATAGGGGGCATCCGGCGCCCTACACCGGCATCAATCCAGCAGGGTCATGAGCGTCTTCCACGTCACCTTCGTCCGGAAGGGCGCCAGCCGCTTCTCGAGGGCGGCCTTCCGCTCGGGGTCGTTCAGCATCTTGTGAACGATCTCGGCGAGCGCCTTGGAGTCGATGTCCTTGGGGATTCGAGACGGCTTGGGCTGCGGGTCGGCTTGAAGGTCCCAGAGTGACATCAGACGATTCCTTGCTGTAGGATGGGTGACGTGAGCCGCCGTCCCAAGGGTTCGACCACAAGTCTATACCTCATCCAGAGCTTGGACAACGGCGGCGTTTATGTCGGGGTCAGCTCCAGCCCAAAGAATCGCTGGGCGGATCACCAGGCGCCATCCCGAGGACGGCAAAACAAGCCCCTCTACAACTCCTTGCGGAAGTACGGTCTAGAGAGGCACACATTTGCCGTCGTGGAAGTGTTCCCCTCCTTCGAAGGGGCTCTCGAAGCCGAGGTGTGGTGGATCGCCTACCTGCGTGGATTGGGGGCGCGGATCTTCAATCTCACCGATGGTGGAGAGGGAACCCAAGGGTACCGGGCCACCCCTGAGACGAGGGCCAAACTGTCCGCGGCCCATCTTGGGAAGAAGCACACACCCGAACAGACGGAGAAGATCCGCGAAGCTCTGCGGGGGCGGATCTTTACTCCCGAGTGGTGTGCCAAGATCTCGGAGGCCAACATGGGTCGGGTGGCCGCCCCCGAGACGCTCGCTCGGCTTTCCGCGGCTCATGTCGGCAAGCGCCATTCTCCCGAAGCCTGCGCAAAGATCGGAAAAGCTCACAAGGACCGTGTGTTCTCCGAAGCCCATCGCGCCAAACTCTCTGCGGCCGGCACAGGCCGAAGGCATTCTCCCGAAACTCGAGCAAAGCTGGCACAGATCAAGACCGGGCTCCGACATACGCCAGAAGCGAAACGGAAGCTGTCGGACCAGATCAGAACCTTCTGGGAGGAGAATCCTGAGCGAATCTTTCGGGGTAGCAAGAACCCACAGGCGAAGCTGACCGAAGAACAGGTCCTCGAGATTCGAGGTCGGCTAGCTCGTGGCGAGACGCATCGAGCGATTGGTCGTGTGTTCGGTGTTAGCCATACGGTGATCGGCTACATTGCCAGCGGGCGAACTTGGACGCACGTCGAAGTTCACGCCACATCGTCGGGTTCTGGGGACGGATCCCCGATGATGTAGACCTCGGGATGCAGGTAGCTCCCGTCGTCTTGGAGAACGGGCTGGGGCTCCGGAACGTCGGGCTGTCGAAAAGCCTTGAGCACTCCGTCGTGGTTGATGAGCCCACACAGCTCGGGGTCCTTTCCGATGTCGACCAAATCGACGTGCTCCCAAGTGGACGACCCGGCCCGGAGCAGCCAGGCCCAGCGGTACATGAGCCGAATGACTTGACTCGGGTCGAGGTGCAGCGAATTGTGGGCCCCTCCGACGTTTTGGTAAACCTTGAGCCCAGGGGTGACGGCCTCAAGCGTCGCGTTCGAGGCGTGCCAGCCGTAGTTCACGGCTTGATGGATGCCGAATTTCCCTCCGACGAGGCGGTTGGAGATGACCCAATATTTTCCGACAGATGCCAGGAGCGACTCGGTGTCGCCGCCGAGAGCTTCGACCTTGGCCTCGACCGCATCGTGGACGACGTGGACGTCCGAGACGGCGACGATCTGCCCGTGCACGTTGATGACGGGGTCCATCTTGCGCTCGGCCTGCTGCCAGATGAGGTCGAGGACCTTGGGCGTCAGCAGCATGCAGCCGAGGATGTCGGCCACCTGTTGCATCTCGGCGGCGGTCGCCGGGAGCCGAACGCCGTTGTACGTCGCCTGCTCGTTCGCCCGGGGCGCTCGAGGCTTGCGGGCGTAGTTCATGGGCGGGACGTTGTCGAACCGGATCGCGTCGGCCATGACCGCGATCCGGAGCTTGTGTCCCTTGTGTTCGGACGTTACGTGGCCCCACGTGATGTGGCCTTCACCGTCCCGGATGGCATCGAGCAGCGCCGCAGTGTCCATGACACTGCGGCGGCACAACTAGAAATTATGGTCGTCGTGGTCGATCCGAAACACGGCCACAGCATCGACCGCACTTCCCTTGATCCTGCCGTTCTCGATCCAGAGAGTGTTGTGGGTCGTCCAAGGCTCCGCGTTCGGATTCTCTCGGGCTATCGTCCAGCACCACCACGCGAAGATGAAGGCGCCGGACGTGACATGCCGGTATTCCGAGGTCGGCACCCGATACTTCCCTTTGCCCGTCCGAATGATTTTGACCATCGTCTGCTCGGCGCCGCGTTCCATCGAACACGCGACATCAGGCGGGTCGAAGTAACGGTCCCCGATCTGGAAGGTCACCCGCGGCACAGCCCGGCCAAAGCTTGGCTTGACCGCCTTCCGATAGGCCTCGAGTCGGCACCCACACGACTTCACGCGGCCTTGCCGCAGAAGGTAGGCCGTCACGAGCTTCGTCTTCCCGCACTCGCAGGAGCAGAGCCAGAGCGCTCGCCCATGTTTGTCGGAGCCAGACTCCTCACGAGCCGTGAGCCCGCCAAAGACAAGCCCGCGAATCCGAGCTTTTCGCCCTCGGCCGCCCGGCACCGGCTGAACCAAGTCCCAGCATTCTCGCAGATCCTGAGCCTCAACAGCGTTTGATGTGCTCTTCATAACCAGGTCAAAGGATTGAGGAATCGAGTCGATGTGATCGCTAGGGGATCACGTTGAGCCGTATTGATGGGGTTCGGTTTACTCGGACGCATCCCAGATCCGGGTGTCGAGAGGGGCTCCGTCGTCGATGTACGCGTCCGAGAGGAAGCCAGACTTCGACAGCATTTTCATGATCTTTCGAGCCTTCTCTAGACCACCACCTTCAGGCGGGAGCGCCTTCCGTGGCGCCGGCAGGATGCTGGCCAGGAAGAAGGCTTCGTCGGGGGCAAGGTTCGAGGCGGACTTCTTGAACCAGTGCTTGGCGGCCGGGCCGATGCCGTAGATGTTGGGGCCGAACTCGATGACGTTGAGGTAGGTCTCGAGGATCCGGTCTTTGGGGAGGCAGGACTCGAGCGCGAACGTGAGGAGCGCTTCCTGGGCTTTGCGGCCGAGGGTCTTGTGCCGTTGGAGCCAGAGGTTCTTGGCGAGCTGCATCGTGATGGTGCTGCCGCCCTTCATGAACCCGCCCTTCTCGAGGTTGACCTTCAGGCTGTTCTCGAGAGCCTTGGGCAGGACCCCACGGTGCTTGTTGAACCCTGGGTCCTCCAAGAGGATGAAGGCCTCTGGGACGAACTGTGGGAGGTCGCCGATCGACGTCCAACCGGCAACACCCGGCCCTGCTTCTCGGGTCACGAGCTGGCCCTTCCGGTCGTAGGCCTCGTAGGAGAACTTGCGCTGAAGGATGTCGGTGATCGGCTTCGACTTGCAGGCGAATCGGCAGTTCTGGACGATGTCGATGCTCGGTGGCTTCGTCGTGACCTTGAACGACAGATTCCCGATGAAGTGCTCCGTCATGCCAGCCATCCCCTCGGGGAGCGGTTTCGGGAGCGCGTCGAACCATGAGGCACAGGCGGCGTCACCCCAGACGCTTTTGGCGATGGGGTCGATGCTGATGGTTGCCCGCCCAAGCGTGAGCTTGATGGTGGCCGGCTCCTCCTTCAGGAGCTTCACGGGGAGAACGACCTTGACCTTCTCGAAGGTGACGGGCTCGGGCGCGACCCAGGAGTGCGTCACCTCGAGCGTGGGCGTCGTAACGGTGAGGTTCTCGTCGTCGAGGTCCAAGACCGTGGGGCCGAGCTTGGCGATGGGCGGCACGGTCTTGTGCTCGGCCAGGGGCCGGGTGAGAAGGACAGGCGCGACCCGCATCTCTTCGATGGTGACGTGCTTCTTCTCGGGCTCGACCACGAGGTCCGTGATGACCAAGACTTGCTGCCGGCGGATCTCCGGCACGTCGAACGGCAGGGTGACGGGGATCGAGACCTGGCTGAGCTTCACGAGGGACTTGTCTCGCTTGACGCAGCCCGTGGAGAAGAAGGCAGAGCCTTTGGGGTGCTCGGCGTGACCGTCCTCGAAACAGACCTCGGTGGCGTTTACGGTCGTCTTGCTGAGGACCACCTTGAGGTCGTCTCGGATGACCGTCACGTAGAGGTCGTCGGCTGTGATCGAGCCGACCGAAGAAGGCTCGGCGTCCTCTTTCTTTTCGACCAGGGTGATTTCGATCTTGCCGCCATGGATGGCGACGTTCTTCTTGCTGTCGACTTCGATGACGTCGAGCCGCCCCTTGATGCCATCTCGATCGACCTGAACGCCGTAGAGCGTGGCCCGCTTCTCCCGCCAGTGGAATTCGACGTGGTTGACGGTGATCCCTGGGTAATGATCCTCGATGTACTGCTTCGAGAGGGTCGGGGCCAAGGCGACGCTGGTCACACCGGTGACGGTGAGGACCACGAGCAGGATGCCGATGGTGATGAGCAACCGGCGGCTTTTACGCATGGCCATGCTTACACCGTCTCGACTTCGCTGGCCGCGTCGTTGATGAGATCCAGCCGGCTTCGGGCGGGTTCGAGGTCAGGCAACGGCGGGGTCTTGGGGTCCTGCACAGAAGGCAGATCGGGGGACGCCATATCCTGAAGCTCTTCCGATTCGTCGTACTGAGGTCCGGGGTCGGCTCTCAGCCCTCGAACTTCTGCTGTCATTCGCTGGATGTCCTGAGAAAGGGTCGCCAGGTCCTTGGTCTCCTTTTTCCGGTTGTCGTGCCAGTCGATGAGCCCAATCACGATGGCAACGGCAAGGAAGGAACCAATCAGGCCGAAAAACGACCCGAGCGCGATCATGAACACCAGCATCCAGTCCATGGGGTGACTTACACCGCTCGCCGCCGGTGTATTAAGCAAGGGTTCATTTCGCTCGACCGGAGAGCGTATAGCCCCTCATGCCCATGAAGCTTCCTCTCAAACGCCCAGCCATCCCCAACTCCGAAGACCGTCGTGTGACCGACGCCTCTGGTGAAGACGTCGCACGCATCGTCGGCAAGCAAATTGCCTTCTCTGCGGAGACGTCCCTTGCTCTCGTCCAGGCGGTCAATGGTCGCGAGCGGCTCGAGAGGGAAGTCGAACTGCTCCGGGCGAAGCTCGCCACCTTCCGGCAGAGCCCCAAGGACCTCAAGCCCATCGACCTCGGGAAGATCTCGCGGTGCCCGAACGCGCTCTTCACGGCCATCAGCTTCGAGGACCCCTACCTCCGTGACCTGCTGGTCGTCGAAGGAAAGAACGGGGTCAAGCGTGCTCGCCCCTGGTTGCACTTCGGGGCGAGCGAAATCCAGCAGACCGACCGCATGTGCACCATCGGCGGTCGCATGCGGGACGGCATCACCGATTTCGAGCACGACAGCTGCAAGATCGTCTGCATCGACCTCTTGGGGCTCCAATTCAAGTTCACGAGCAACCACGTCTCACACTTCGAGGCGACGCTCTCGCCGGACCCCGAGCATATCCGTCTCTACGACGAGGACTTCGTGCCCGAGAAGATGGAGGGCACTTGGCAGTGCGAAGACGAGCATTGCGAGGACGAACACTGGATGTTGCCTGACGGCCACTTCGTGCCGCCGGTGTACAAGCTCGCGCGACTGGTCGCCGGGCAGCGTGTGAGCATCACTATGGGGACCCGTTGGGACTTTCTCGAAGGTCGCACGGACGAGGAGGAGTGACCTTGAAAACGTACGACGAGCTTCGTGAAGTAGCCCTTCAGACCGCCGAGGCGCATGTCTTCGGCGGTGGCACCATCTTCCACGTCCGGCCTCACCTGGCGCTTGGGGAGAGTGGGAAAACCCACGATCTCGAAGCTCCTGCCTACGGGAAGGTCGCCCGAGAGATTGCCCACCAGCTCGAAGCGCAAGGCTTCACGACCGAGTGCCATCTCACCAAGATGGCAGACCCTTCGTCCGATCTGGAGACCAACGCGGACGTCGCCAAGAAGATCGACGAGCTGGTGGCGAACCCTCACGTGAAGCTGATCTTCATGTCGGCCGCGCTCTGTGATTTCGAGGGACACATCCTCTGCGAAGACGAGGAAGGCGACCCGCCGACACGTTCAGGCAAGGACCAGCCTCGCCTGAAAACGAGCATCACCCCACTCCAAGGGGAACTCAAAGGGCAACCGCAGCCACTCAGTTACCTGATGCGCCTCACCCCGGCGCCCAAGATCATCAGCCAGATCCGCAAGACCCGGAAGGACATCTTCCTCGTGGGCTTCAAGACGACAGCAGGGTTCACACCCGAGGCGCAATTCGAGGCGGGTCTCGAGCTGCTCAAGAAGTCAAGCTGCAACCTCGTTCTCGCGAACGACGTCCACACGCGGCTCAACATGGTCATCACGCCCGAGCAGGCTCGCTACCACGAGACGACCGACCGTGAGGAAGCCATCGCCGGCCTGGTCAGCATGGCCGCCCTTCGCTCGCGAGGGCACTTCACCCGGTCGACCGTCATCGAAGGCGGTCGTCTCGTCGAGTGGGTCAACCGAGACGTCCCTGAGACGCTGCGGGCGGTCGTCGACCACTGCATCGCTCAAGGCGCCTACAAGCCCTTCCTGGGCTCGACCGTGGGGCACTTCGCTGTTGACCTCGGCAACGGCCGCTTCCTTACGTCCCGCCGCAAGACGAACTTCAACGACCTCTACAAGGTGGGCATGGTCTTGGTCGAGACCCAGGACGACGACACGGTCAAGGCCTACGGCGCCCGGCCTTCTGTCGGCGGCCAGAGTCAGCGCATCATCTTCAAGAACCATCCGGGATTCGACTGCATCTTCCACGCACACGTGCCGCTCCGCCCGAACGCCCCAGACGCCATTCCAGTGCGTTCTCAGCGAGAGTTCGAGTGCGGATCCCACGAGTGCGGCCGGAACACCTCGCTTGGCCTCAAGGAGTTCCAGCTGAGCGAGCGAACCCGAGTTCGGGCCGTCCATCTTCAGAACCACGGGCCGAACGTCGTCTTCAGCCGGAGCGCCGACCCGAACGAGGTCATCGCGTTCATCGAGCGGAACTTCGACCTCTCGAAGCAGACGGGGGACCTTTCCAAAGAGCCGGCGGTCACTCCGGTTCATTTGTAGGCCCGGCCGATCGTACACCCCAACATGGAGAAGTCTGAAGAGACGGCGATCGTCGTCGCTGAAGTGTCCGAGATCCCAGCTGGGGAAATCCAGGACGACACGGAAGAGATCGTCGTCGGCCAGTGGTACTGGATCCAGGACAAGGACGACAAGAAGCCCTGGTTTGGCTGCGTCACCGCTGTCGGCACGAACTACGCCGAGCTGACGAGCACAGGTCAGGGGTCTTGCCGCATCCACTTCAGCGACTTCGACAACTGGTGCAAGCGTGAGCCCAATCCGGATCGAATCATCAAGGGGAAGATCGAGCAGCACCAAACCAAGACGTTCGCTTTGCTCGCGGAAGTGAAAGAGGTCACGGCCCGGCTCGCCATTGCCCCGAGCCCGATGCTGGGCACGAACGAGACCCAGGCGCTTGCGCTCCGGAGCGCCGAGCAGCCCGACATGGGGGCCTACAGCACGGCGCTCGAGGTCGCGAAGACAGAGACGCTTCCGGAGCTTTTCAAGAAGATCGAGGATTCCAACCGGAAGCTCGCGAAGTGGATGACGGCACAGACGATCCCGCTGAAGGCACAGGCCCGCGGGCTTGCGGCCCACATCGAGGCGATCGACGACCGCATCTTCAGCGTCGAGTTGTATGCGGGTCTCGTCGAAAAGGTCCAGCGCATCCAGGATGGCGTGCCAGCCATGCTGACCGAGAAGGTCCGCCTCATTCAGCGCCGCTGCTACATGGACGAGGAGTGTCTCGCCCAATACAAGACCGGCGGCATGGACATCCAAGACTTGGAGGGCTTCGATCGCTGGCTCCTGAAGCCCGAGAACCTCGAGCGCCTGCTCCCGTTCCAGCGTTGCGTCGTGGCTTTCCGCATTCGTCGCAATACGAAGAAGCGCGAGATCAGCAGTCTGATCGACATCTTCCGGGTCATGGAGGAAGACAAGATGGACAAGTACACTTACCTCTACATCCGGAACGGCGAGCAGGTCTTCCGGATGAGGACGGGGATCGAGTTCGACGAGAAGCTCTTCCCGGACATGGAGCGCGGGAAGCTCGATGGCAAACTGTGGGCCGAGATGTACGGCACCGGCGTGAAGGGACTCATCACCGATCACGACTACCAAGAGCGCCAGAAGAATCATCGCCGAGCGGTCGCCGAACACAAGGCCCAAGAGAAGGCCTACAGAGAGGCCCTCAAGAGCCCTGAAGCGATGGCCAAGGCGAAAGCCAAGGGTCTGAAAAAACCAGACGCTTCGTGTGTCAATGTGCCTTGGCCTGGAATGGTCCCTTGGGATTCCGACCGCTTCGAGGCCTACGACAAGTCGAACGTCCACTACGATGACGTCACGGCGTTCATCCAAGCGGAGATCAAGAGCCACAACCGCATCGCCCTGATTCTCCAAGGCCTGCTCGACCGTTCGCTCGTCCTGCACCCGCATCCGCCCTGGCAGATCTGGACGCAGGCCGGGTTCGAGTCCGCGTTCGACCTCATCTACGACAGCAGCCGGGCGCTCGTGGCCGGTGCCGCACCCGACTGGGACGCCTACCGAAAGCACCTGAATTCCAGCATCAAAGAGGGGTCCGTGACACTGGGCCAGGAGACCGCGTGGCTACTGGCCGAGGCTGAGAAGGAGAACGACCGGCGTGAAGCTCGTGGCAGCAGCCGACGCTCGTACAACTCCGAGCTGACCTTCTTCCGTCCGCACGGGGATCCTGGCCCTGGGATCTTCGCTCGTGTCCAGAAGAAGCGTGGCGGGAAGTGCGTCTTCGAGTGGGTCCGCCAACGTCGGAACACATACTCGAACGACCACATGATCAACTCGTCGATCTCGGTCTCGATCGAGGAACTCTTCCATGTGGACGCCTACAAGCCGGGGGACTTCAAGCAGTTCTTCAACGACCCCCGAACCCGTGCGGACTATCTCCAGTGGGCGCCGCTCCTCATCGAAGCCGAGGAGTACCACGCGGGGAACCGCAAGGCGCAGGAGCCGAAGAAGATCAAGCCCGTCAAGCCGCCGTCCTCCGAAGAGGGCCAGTACCGCTATCAGCAGCAAAAGCGGATCAAGCGTAACGCTGCTCTCTACGACAAGAAGATCGTCACCCTACGATACGCACTCACCACGAAGGGCGGCACGCGCTACGAGAAGGGCACCTTGTGGCAGGCCCGGCACTACAGCGGCTCGAAGTTCACCATCTCCCAGATCACGCCCGAGGGCCGGTTCATCCAAGGGCACTTCATGACGGGCGTCGAGACACACAATTTCGAGTTGGCTGAGCAGATCCCCATCATCGAGGACGAGAAGGACCAGGAGAGCGATGACGAAGAAGAAAACGACGAAGAATGACCGGCCGTTCGTGGAGGTCACTCGCGACCTGCCGCTCCAGAACATTCCCGTCCGGACGGAGCTGGGGCGGGAGATCCGCAAGGCCTTCGCTCCCCAGCCCATGATGGTCCAGGTCGATTTCGCCGCGCTGGAGCTGCGCCTACTGGAGCACTATCGGAAGCAAAAGACCTAGGTCAGGTCTGCCCGGGTGGCCCCGTCAGGTTCGGGCATGTCGACGAAGGACCTCAGCCGGACGGCCCTCGAAGGCGGGCGAGTGGAGTACTGCAAGTTCCACGTGACGAAGTTCGAGCGGTCCCTTCGGACCTCGAACCGGCGCGTCCGGGTTCGAGTCCAGCGAGCCGTCGACCCGGACGACCACGTCTGGCCGACGCAGCAGTCTTTCCCTCGACGTGGAAGCCAGACGGACAAGCTCTCCCCGCTCTACCGCTTCCTCGACAGCCGTGTGGGACGACCGTGGGCCAAGGTACGATCCGA
>ERZ1292625.1536-Hain-H41-01um-R1-1536-length-26673-cov-7_pt2 | contig 18400 bp, 19 predicted proteins | sample MGYA00564400_ERZ1292625 | MGnify/ENA primary metagenome ERZ1292625 (study PRJEB36523, sample SAMEA6512639) | groundwater metagenome | collected 2019-01-08 | study: AquaDiva: Metagenomics assemblies of 32 groundwater samples
ATCGCTGGAGGAGTGGTACTACTAGGTAACGCTCCGCGCTTTGCGATTGAGGATCTTGAAAACCGTTCTGAACTGTGCAAGCAAGCCTGGGCGGGCTGGGAGCCGCTGGTAATGCCGATGATGGAACAGGAGCTTGGTCTCCGTTTCAAGTCATCCAAAATCCCAGCCTTCATTGTGGGAAACGGAGGTCAGCCGTTCAGTAGACCAATTCTGGTTCCCGCAGAGCTCGCTGATACCTCAAATGGTTGCGTAGCCGCCATAGCTCACGAGCTCGTACACAACCTGATGAAAGGCGTAGAGGGTCAAACAATCAAGCGAGCCATGGCTTCGGCCTTGGGTAAGGAGTCGGAGGACGCACGATTTGCAAACCACGTAATCGTTTTTACCGCCCTGGTCACCAGCTTTGGTAAACTGGGCGGCAACAACATTGTTGCGATAGAGCGTTCTCGGGCGGGAACGGACAAGAACGACCCGTACGTAAGAGCCTGGGATCGCGTTGACCGCGAAGGCGCGGAAGCAATACTGGCCAAGTTCCGAAAAGGAGCTAATCTCACAGAGGGGGCCAAGTAGTTGACGGCCCCCTTCCTTTTGCTATCATAATTAGCACTCACACAGTGTAACTGCTAATCTAAATACTCATGATTAAACCATTATCTGATCACGTCGTTATTGAGCCCCTCAAGGAAGAAAAAAAGAAGGGCGGGATAATTCTACCCGATACGGTAAATAAAGAACGCCAAGAACAGGGTAAAATTATCGCTGCCGGACCGGGCAAACTTGTGGACGGTAAACGCGTTCCTTTGCAGGTTAAGAAGGGCGACATTGTGGTGTACAGCTACGGCCATGAGGTAAAAGTAGACGGCAAAGAGTACACGATCGTAGCCGAGGACAGCATCCTCGCGATAATTGATTAATTCACATAAAAACTATGCCTAAGCAAATATTATATAAAGATGAAGCGCGCGAAGCGCTTAAGCGCGGAATAGATAAGGTAGCGAACGCGGTAAAAGTTACCCTTGGTCCTAAGGGACGCAACGTGGTATTAGACCGCGGATTCGGTTCGCCGGTTATTACAAAAGACGGCGTAACTGTTGCGAAAGATATTGAGTTAAAAGATAAGTTTGAAAATATGGGCGCGGATCTCATTAAAGAGGTTGCGTCTAAAACCAATGATGTCGCCGGCGATGGTACGACCACAGCGACTATTTTGGCGCAGGCAATCGTGGCGGAAGGGTTTTCTGCGGTGGCATCAGGTGCAAATCCGATCGTGCTTAAGCGTGGAATGGATAAAGCCGTTGAGTGGGTTATTAATTTTCTTGATGCCCGCAAGCAAAAAGTGACGAGCGCCAACATCAAAGAAGTTGCCTCCATTTCTGCCAACGATCCGGAAATCGGTTCTCTTATCGCGGACGTATTTAAAGAAGTTGGCAAAGACGGCGTGGTAACCGTTGAAGAATCGCAATCCACCGAAATGTCCAAAGAGCTTGTTGAGGGTATGCAGTTTGATCGCGGTTACCTGTCGGCGTACATGATAACTAACGCTGAGCGAATGGAAGCGAGCTACAATGATCCTTATATACTACTAACCGACCGAAAAATTTCCGCTATTGCTGACATCGTTCCGCTTTTGGAAAAAGTTTCCAAGGCCGGCAAGCGTGATTTGGTTATTATCGCCGAAGACGTTGAAGGCGATGCGCTCACAACTCTAGTGGTAAACAAGCTTCGCGGAAATTTCCACGCGCTGGCCGTTAAAGCCCCAGGATTTGGTGACCGCAAGAAAGACATATTGAGCGATATCGCGATTGTTACGGGCGGTACCGTCGTCTCCGAAGAAAAAGGAATTAAGCTTGAAAATGTTGAACTTGAAATGCTCGGGCGCGCCTCAAAAATTGTTGCCAATAAGGACAAAACCACAATCGTTGGCGGCAAGGGCAAGAAAGCTGATATTGAAAAGCGTATTGAACAACTTCGCAAACAGCTTACCACTACCACCTCCAGTTTTGACAAAGAGAAACTTCAGGAACGTTTAGCAAAACTTTCCGGCGGCGTTGCGGTAATCAAGGTCGGTGCGCTCACCGAAACCGAACTCAAAGAAAAGAAATTCAGAATTGAAGATGCCGTCGCCGCCACCCGCGCCGCGCTGGAAGAAGGAATTGTCTCTGGCGGAGGCGTTGCGCTCTTTGAAGCCGCTAAGGAACTAAACTACAAGTCCGTTAAAGGTATCTCCGAATTCGGCGACGAGGCGAAAGGATTAATGGTGGTCAAAGCAGTGCTTGAAAAACCACTTCGCTCAATTGCAGAAAACTCCGGCAAAGAAGCCAATGAAGTCGTGCAACAAGTCGCGGTTATGGAAAAAGGTATGGGCTTTAATGCCTTATCCGGCGAATACGTGGATATGATAAAGACCGGCATTATTGATCCGCTCAAGGTGGTGAAGTCCGCTCTCGTAAATGCAGTATCTGTTGCTTCACTCATACTTACCACCGAAGTCTTGATTACCGATATCCCTGAAGAAAAGAAAGAACCCTCAATGCCCGCCGGCGGAATGGGCGATTACTAGGGTTGTATTTGCTGGTTTAGTTTTGTACCATTAACTGGTAATAAATAGCTTATCTCTCATATATGCCAATCATATATATCATTCTCGGAGTAATAGTTTTGGGGCTGGTCTTCATTTATAACGGTCTTGTATTAGCCAAAAATAGGGTTAAAGAATCCTGGTCCGATATTGATGTACAGTTAAAGCGTCGCTACGACCTTATTCCGAATCTTGTGGAAACGGTTAAGGGCTATGCCGAACATGAAAAGGGAACCCTGGATGCGGTGATTTCCGCTCGCGCCAAGGCGATGGGTGCGCAAACCGTTGCCGAACACGCACAAGCCGAAAATATGCTCACGGGTGCTTTGAAATCCATCTTCGCGCTTTCGGAGGCGTATCCACAACTGCGCGCAGTAGAAAGTTTTACAAAACTTCAGGAAGAGTTATCTGACACGGAAAACAAAATCCAGGCTGCCCGTCGGTTCTACAATTCAAACGTTTTGATTCTCAACACTAAGGTTGAAACAGTTCCGACAAATATTGTCGCCGGATTATTTGGCTTTAAGAAAGAAGAATTCTTCCAGCTCTCTGACGAGGCACAGCGCGAACCGGTAAAAGTTTCGTTCTAAGATTTGTGGGATTGAAAGAATTTTTTAGAGTTCGAGGCGTGGGCGAGGAGCGAAATGAGTCGTATAGACATACGACGAGTGAGCACCGCAGGCGACAGGGCGTGCTTTAGCCGCCCGTAAGTCGCTGAAACCCACAACAAAGAAATCTATAAAATTATAAAATCCAGATGGTTCAGAATCTTTATACTCATCAGGACAGTAATGTCCGCAAAAGCTGGTTGCTCATGACAGCGGTTTTTGTGCTTTTGGTCGCGGTGGGATTTGTATTTAGCCGAGCGTACGGCAATCCATCAATTCTTTACATCTTTGCTTTCATGAGCGTTGTTGGTAATATTTTCGCATATTGGTACTCCGATAAAGTCGCCCTTGCGATGTCTGGCGCACGTCAACTTGAGAGGTCTGGCAATGAAAGACTTTTCAGAATTGTTGAAAATCTTTCAATCACTGCCGGCTTACCCTTACCTAGGCTTTATATAATCCCCGGCCAGCAAATTAACGCCTTTGCAACCGGACGCGATGCTAAGCATGCGGCGGTTGCGGTAACCCAAGGCGCACTTGAGCGACTTGATGACAACGAATTGACTGGCGTTCTTGCGCATGAACTCTCACACATTGGTAATCGTGATATTTTGGTTTCCACGATTGTTGTGGTGCTCGCGGGGATGATCGCGATAATGTCAGACTGGTTTTTAAGAATGACGTACTGGGGAGGGCGAGACCGAGATAACGACCGCGGCGGCAATACCGTCTTTGTGGTGCTTGCGATTGTTTCGGCAATTTTGGCGCCCTTGGCGGCAACAATGATACAGCTTGCGGTTTCAAGAAAACGCGAGTTTGTCGCTGATGCTTCCGGCGCGCTTTTAACCCGCTACCCCGAAGGCCTAGCAAGCGCCTTAGAAAAAATATCTCACGACGACGTTCCGCTCCGGACTGCACATACCGCAACCGCACATCTATTTTTAGCCAACCCCCTCAAGGGAAAAGAAAACAAAAACTGGATTGCAAAACTATTTATGACTCACCCGCCGGTTGAAGAAAGGATAAGAGCTTTACGCGGTAAATAAATGGACATAAGGAATAAAAAAGTTTTAGTTTTCGGGTTCGGGATTTTAGGCGGGGGACTGGCCACAACAAACTGGCTCATTAAGCATGGCGCAAAAGTTACGGTCACCGATTTGAAAACCAAAACAGACCTGGCTCCAACCCTTAAAAAAATAAAGGGGAAAGTTTTGCTCAAGCTTGGCGGCCATTCAAAAAAAGACATTGAAAAATCGGATTTAATAGTTATGAATCCGGATGTTTCAATTAATAATGAATACATCAAGCACGCTTTTAAAAAAGGAATTCCTGTTGAAAACGAAGCCACACTATTTTTTAAGTGGGTGACTTGTCCGATTGTCGGCATAACAGGAACTCGTGGAAAAACCACGACCACGCATTGGATTAATCATTTTCTCGGTGCAAAGTATCACTCCGCGATTGCGGGTAATTCAACCGAATATCAATTTCTGAAAATTGTAGATCGTACGCCAAAATTAGACTGGGTTGCGTCCGAAATCCCATCCTTCCATTTGGAATTATTCAATGAAGAAATGCGAAAATCAGATATTGCCGTGGTGACCAATCTTTACCAAGACCATCTCAACCGGCACCTTACTATGAAAGGTTATGCGGATACCAAAGCAAATTTATTTATCGGCCAAAAGCAGGGTCAAGTACTTATTTTGAACGCGGACAACAAATGGACGCCGTATTTTTCAAAGCTTGCCAAGAGCAAATCCAAATGTCATGTCTGGTTTTTCTCGGCGACGGGTAAATTAAACAAAAAACAAAACGGAGTTTTTTATAAAAAGGGCGAGATCTGTTACCAATTTGACGGGCACGCCCACCCGGTACTTTTAGTAAAGAGTTTTGAAAAAGAATACGGAAGCCACAACCTTGAGAATCTTCTTGCCTCCGCGCTTGCTGCATATCTTGCCGGCGTAACCGGAAAAGAAATTCAATCCCGCATTGTTTCGCTTCCACAAATACCATTTCGCCAAGAGATTATTTTCAAAAATAAACACCTGACAATAGTAAACGACACAACCGCAACCTCTCCCGAAGGCTCTATTGCCGCGGTAAAAAGATTTGCTTCGCCATTCGGAGCCTTGGCGAAGGGGGGGCGGCCCAACGTTATCCTTATTGCCGGCGGAACCGACCGAAATCTTGATTTTAAGAACTGGGGCAGAGTCATTCCTAAATACATTAAGAAGGATAATCTCATCTTGCTTGAAGGCACCGCGACTGCTAATATGATCGCAAGTTTGCCTAGGAGGTGGCATGGCGTTACCCAGGTGGCGGATCTGGCCCAAGCGTTTCACGCCGCGTTGGCTCTGGCGCGGAGGATGCCAAAAGCCGCGATTGTTTTCTCGCCCGGTGCCAAAAGCTTCGGGCTCTTCAAGAACGAGTATGACAGGGGTGCAAAGTTCAACACCCTGGTCAGGAAAGTGAGGTAGGATGAGCATGCAGAATAGGAATCTGGATCTCCGCGCGATGCTCTTGGAGGTCTACAAGACCACCTTTGGGCACTTGCCGGAGATGCTCATGGAGACCGAAGAGGTGTTTCGGGAGGTCATCCACCGGCTGAGCCACCATCACACTTGGCCCAAAGACCTCAATAACCACGACCTTCTGTCGTGCCTGATCGTGGCCCGCGAGGAACTCCCACTGGACGAGTTCCTGACCGACCAGGCTCGGGAGTGGGTGGAAGAACAGCTCACCAGCATTCCGCCTAACTTCAATCTCCTGGCCGAGGTCGGCGAGGTTCACACCGTCGTCTGATCGTACTTTCTCAAGGGGGCCCCGCAAGGAGCCCCTCAATTCTGGAGGCGTCGCATAGTGGTCTAGTGCGCCCGCTTGGAAAGCGGGTGTACCGCAAGGTACCGGAGGTTCGAATCCTCCCGCCTCCGCCAAAATTGAAAATCGGAATTGGATGAATTGCGGTACCTTTTGGTTAAAATCCGAACTTACTTTGACGAACATCCGGACGAGGACTGAACCACCCCGCCACCGCAGATATAAAATAGATTGCCAAATGGCAACCTATTTTATATCCTTGAAGAGAAGTCGGATGGATATGAAAAATCTAAAGTTTACAAATCAAGCGGTATTTATAATATTTTTTCGGGATAGCCCTAGTGGAAGCATTTCAGAAAGGCAATTGGATTGAGTCACTACTTTTTCTAGCGCTTGGTATATTATCCTTGTGGGCCGATCTTAGAAAGTAATTAAATTTAAAACAATAAAAATATGAACACACAACATCCCGTAACAGTTTCTATCAGCCGGCCGGAAAAGTCTTCGCGCTTATGGGCGCTTTCGTTTCTTTTGTTTTTATTCCCAAAAGCGATAGCGTTGGTACCGCACTTTATTATTTTGTGGGTGCTTGGTATCGCTTCGTTTATTGCTGTGGTTATCGGCCAGTTTGCGGTGCTGTTTATCGGTAAATACCCGCAGGAACTTTTTAACTTTACCGTAGGCGTGACTCGCTGGAGCACTAGGGTAAACGCTTTTTTCATGGGACTCACGGATATATATCCACCGTTCCAGCTTGGCGAATAACTCTGTATAAAAAATTAGGACGGGCATTGCTGCCCGTCCGGTCGCGCTCAATTGATGCTGCCGCTTATTTTTTCCGACACGCTTATTCCACCCAAGTGCTGGTTCAGCCTGATGGTTTCAAGCGTCTTCAGGTTCTTCCCCGAGCCCTGTTCGTACAGAGTGATGCGCACCTCCCGGTACGCCAGTGTCCGGTATTTGTGGAAGAAGTAGGGGTGCGAAGATAAGCGCTTTTCTTCATCTTCAAGCGTTTCAAACGGCTCGCAGGAAGATTCGTGTTCGCTCGTACTGCCGTCGCCCCACTCAATCCTGACCCCCAGGCAGTAGTACTTCGGTCCCGGGTTTTCTATCTGGACCGTTATCCCCAGTGTCTCGCACCTTCTATAGCCTTGCGAAGTGGGGATAACTTTGAAGACCGTCCTGCCTTCCGTCTGATGGACCGAATTGGCGCCGTAGCCAACATTGTGCCGTTTACCCCCTTGGCTTACGGGCGCCCAAAGAACCGCCACGAACATCGCAAGGACGGTGATGAGGGGTCTTGGATCTTCATTAATCCTCATAGTTATTCCTCCCGAGTCCCAGCCAGCAACACACCGCGATGATCGTGCACAGGAAGGCGCATTTGACCACGTCCTCTGCCTTCATGGCAATCTCCCTTACTCCACGGTTTCCTCCGTATGGAGATGTCCTGGTTTATTCCCTTTAATAAGAAGCGTCAAGGCGGGTTATCCAGGTTAGAAAATATTGACCTAAATCAATTTTTAGTATATTATTAATACCGCACAAAATGACATTACATCAAACAACGTCCTCTGATTTTAATAACCTTGGAATTGCGCCTGAATTTCTCAACATTCTTAAGCAGATTAACTTCACCGAACCGACTCCGATCCAGCACCAATCCATCCCCGCGGCCATAGAGGGCAAGGATTTAATGGGCATTGCCCAGACCGGAACTGGAAAAACTCTGGCATACGGTTTGCCCCTTCTACAACGTCTTTATAAAACAGGCGGGATGGGGCTTATCGTGGTTCCAACTCGCGAGCTTGCGATACAGGTAGACGAGGTGCTCCAACAGCTTGGACGCTCCTTGGGCCTTATGACGGCCGTTCTTATCGGCGGAGAACCCATGGGACGCCAAATGGGTCCGCTTCGCCGAAAACCGAACGTAATCGTTGCGACCCCCGGCAGACTTTTAGATCATATAGAACGCCGAACCGTAAAATTAGATGGGGTTAAAATTCTTATATTGGACGAAGCGGATCGCATGTTTGATCTTGGCTTTGCTCCGCAGATAGACAAGATTTTTCACCTTGTGCCGAAAGAACGACAGACGATGTTGTTCTCTGCCACGATGCCCCCGCAGGTAATTAAAATAATTACTTCGTATATGGCAATGCCGGTGCGTATTGAAGTGGCTCCGTCCGGAACTGCCCCCGAGCGTGTTGAACAAGAAATATTTGTTGTAAGAAAAGAAGAAAAACTTTTATTGCTTGAGAAACTGCTTAAAGAACACGCCGGTACGGTGTTGGTATTTTCTAGAACCAAACACGGCGCCACTAAAATCTGCCGATCCATTCAAAACATGGGTCACAAGACCGCCGAGATACACTCCAATCGCTCGCTTGGCCAGCGCAGGGAAGCGCTCGCTGGTTTTAAATCTGGTAAGTACCGTATCCTCGTTGCCACCGATATCGCCGCTCGCGGTATTGATGTCAGCGGCATTGAACTTGTAATCAACTACGACCTTCCCGACAACTCCGAAGACTACGTACACCGCATTGGCCGCACCGCTCGCGCCGGCAAAGAAGGAAAAGCCGTTTCATTTGCCACTCCCGATCAAAAGCGCGATGTGCGCGATATTGAAAGACTCATTCGTAAAGAGATTCCCGTCATTTCACATGGCGGAGTTTCATTTTCTCCGGAACGCTCCGGCGTCCGAAAATTCGGCAGCCGATCATTCCGCCCCCGCAATCGCTTCCGCCGCTAATTAAGACTCTTCAATTTGAGATTCTTTGGCAATCGAGTTCAGTAACGTCTGAACTTTTTTCATACTTGCTTCATCAATGATGGAAAGCGGGTACACTTTAGAGTTTTGCTTTTTGAGCGAACCGATTACCTCTTTGAGCTTGTCTTCGTCTACCGCATCGCTTTTGCTCACAAACACATATTCTTGTTTTTCAAGGAGTGCCGGGTTGTAGGCTCCAAGTTCGGAGCGAATAGTCTTATAGTCTGAAACCGGATCCTCTGATTCGGCGGAAATTAAGTGAAACAAAATCTTGGTTCGTTCCACGTGGCGCAAAAACTTTATACCCAGCCCCTTGCCTTCCGATGCGCCCTCAATCAATCCGGGAATATCGGCAATAATAAGGCCGTAGTAGGAGCCCAAATGCGGTTCAAGAGTGGTAAACGAATAGTTTGCTACCTTACTCTTTGCTTTGGTGAGCTCATTTAAAAGTGAAGACTTGCCGACGTTTGGCAGTCCGATGAGACCGACATTAGCGATAAGCTTGAGTTCAAACCTGACGTGAAAATTTTCTCCAGGTCGGCCTTCTTCAAATTCCGTGGGGCTCGTGTTTTCCGGTCCGCGAAAATGAAAGTTTCCGCGCCCGCCCTTGCCGCCGCGCGCAATAAGCAGGCGTTGTCCGACGGCGGTTATTTCCGCGTCGGTTTTTGTATTTAAATTATGTACTACTGTGCCAACCGGAACCTTGATGGTTAAATCTTCGCCAGCGGTGCCGTCGTTGAGTTGTTGATGGCCGTTTTTTCCGTCTTGCGCCTTGAGAGTCTTGGTGTAGCGAAGTTTTGTAAGCGCGCCAAGGTCGGATACGCCTTCTACATACACGCTTCCGCCGTGCCCGCCCGATCCGCCCGAGGGGCCGAGTTGCATTTTGTTCTTGTTAAAAGCGGACAATCCCTTACCGCCGTCTCCGGCGCCTACTATAATTGTGAGGTCATCTACGAGCATAGACCCATACTATATCTGAAAACCGCTTAAAATAGAAGCTCCACGGACACTTGACGCAAATACACAATGTGCGACAATGGGAGCAATTAATGGACACTAAGTCCTTTTTTAAGCGACCTCTCGCTATAACAGATGTGGAAACCACCGGCTTAGATGTCCGGCGCCACGAAATCATAGAGATCGGCCTCGTGTTGGTTGATCAAGAAACTTTTGAAATTAAGGATACCTTAGATATTAAGGTCATTCCGACGCACCTTGAAACGGCTGACCCCAAGTCATTTTTAATTTCCGGTTTTCGGCCCGATCATTGGCCCGAGGCGATCCCGCTCAAAGACGCCATGACTCAATACTCGGCAAAAACCGAAGGTGCGGTGTTTGCTTCCTGGAACATCACCTTTGACTGGCAGTTTATTGAGGAAGCATTTCGCACAACCAGAGTGCGCGACGGCATTGATTATCACCGCATAGACCTGCCTACGATTGCTTGGTTAAAGTTACGAAACGCAGGCTTGGAAAAAATAAGCTTGAAAGAAATTTGTAAGCTATACGGCATTGAGCCGGAACCGTCGCCACACCGCGGCATCAACGGTGCCATGAAAGCTTACGAAGTATTAAAAAAGCTAATCTAATTTTATACCATGAGCGAATTTCCAAAACCCGCGTCTCCGGAGAAAAAGTCTGTTGATAAAGAAACAATGACGTTCCGTCCCGATAATTTTGATCCTGAAAAAACAGGAGTTTTTCGTATTGAAGAAATCAAAGAAGGGGAAATTGTTGATGTGGTAAATGATGAGTCTGGCCTAGGGCCGTGGCGGGTGATTGGGTACGAACTTACAGAAAAGGGTTCCCATAAGATGGATCCGATTAGCGGTAAGCGCACTGTGTTGCTTGAACAGGCTTTCGGACCGAATACGCTTAAGGTATCGGAAGATGAGGTGATAAAAAATAGCGTCAGTCTGACCGTTGAAAAACTTGCAATGATTGCTGATAAAATTGTTGGCACTGAAGTAGAAATGCAATTTGACAAGCTTAATCTTGGTGGTCGTTGGAAGGTAAACAACATTGTTACAGAAAACGGAAACACGTTTGTTGAACTTCAGCGTGGTAATACTACCATGCACATATCAGTTGCAGATTTTGAAAAGTCAGTTACTAGTTTCTAGAGTCTTTTATGTCCGATACCGTTGAACAGATAAAATCGCGGCTTGAAGTCGCGGATGTAGTCTCCGGTTATTTAAAGCTCCAGAAATCGGGGATTAATTTTAAGGCGCGCTGTCCGTTCCATAATGAGAAGTCGCCTTCTTTTTACGTTTCACCGGAACGTAAAATATGGCACTGCTTCGGATGTGCTAAGGGTGGAGACATGTTTACATTTGTCCAAGAAATAGAAGGCGTTGAATTTCCAGAGGCGATGCGCATTCTTGCACGCCGGGCGGGAGTTGATATTGAAAAGTACAGCGGACCCAAAACCGACAATCGTGCCCCACTTCATGAAATCTGCGAAATCTCGGCAAAGTTTTTTGAAAAACAGCTTTGGGAGTCTCCGTCCGGGAAGCGCGCGATGGCCTACCTGACTGATCGCGGCCTGACGCAAGAAACGATTAAAGAATTCCGCATGGGCTACGCGCCTAACGACTGGCAGGCTCTAAGCGGTTTTTTGCGTCAGCGCGGATTTAAAGAGCGTGACATTGTAGCGGCCGGCGTCGTTGTAGAGAAGGAGGGCCGCGCATACGACCGCTTCCGATCCAGGATTACATTCCCAATCGAAGATGTAAACGGGCAAGTCGTCGGCTTTACCGCCCGCATTTTTGCTGTGCCCTCTAAAGCTTCAACGAAAGAGGGAGACGGCGGAGCCTCCTTCGCCAAGGCTACGGAAGGCCAAGCGAAGTACATCAACACTCCCCAAACGGCGATTTATGACAAAAGCAAAATCCTTTACGGATTAAGCAAGGGGAAAATGGCGGTCAAAGAAGGGGACAACTGCCTTTTGGTTGAGGGCAACATGGACGCGATTATGTCGTACCAAGCGGGCGTTAAAAACGTGGTCGCCACTTCCGGCACTGCGCTTACGCCCCATCAGTTACGCTTACTTCAGCGTTACACGACAAATTTGTCTTTCTGTTTTGACGCCGATCAAGCCGGCGCGTTGGCTACTCGGCGTGGAATCGGACTGGCTCTTGCGCAGAACTTTAACATCAAAGCGGTTGAACTAAACGACCCAGAATGCAAAGATCCTGCCGACTATGTTAAAAAATACGGCGGAGAATGGGTTAAGGCTGCCGCCAACGCGAGACCGATTGTTGAATTTTATTTTGATAAGGCCAGGAGTCAAGCAAACATTGCGACCGTGGAAGGTAAAAAGTCGGTTATCGTCAGTGTCGCGCCGTTGCTTAAGCGGTTAGCGAGTCGTGTGGAACGAAGCCACTGGGTATCCCAAATTGCCAGCATGATCCGAGTTACCGAGGACGCGGTTGAGGCCGACCTTGCAACCGCAAAAGATGACCTGGCAACGTACGAAGATTCTTCCGCGAGCGTTCCGAAAGCCGCTCCGGCGCCGGTTGTGCATTCCGAAGCGGACATGATGGGAGAAACCCTACTTTCTATTGTTCTTAAAAATCCGGCATTGTTCAAAGATGAGCTGAAAGGTCTTGATGTGTCTGCCGCCGATCCGGCTGTTGCTTCAGCATTAGCAAAGCTTTCAACGAGGGAGGGTACGTTTGACTTGGTCTCGTTTATGCAGGAACTGCGCGAAGAGCACCAGTCCTATCGATTTGAGTTTGCCTATCTAAAATCGCAGGAGATGTGGAATGGGTTTTCAGATGAAGAACTAACAAATGAATTCCGAAGCCTGATGAGGACTATACGCCGGCGGGCAATTGGTGCTAAGCTGGCTGGCCTGGAATTTGATATCAAGGAGGCAGAGGTTCGCCACGATAACGAGCGCATCCACACCTTATCCGAGCAATTTAATTCATTAGCTAAGCAATTAAGCGATATTCAAACCATATGAAAAAACACGTGAAAAAGAATAAGAAGAAAAAGCTGGACGCTTCCAAAAAGAAGAAGGTTGTCAAAAAGGCCAAGCCTACCTCGCGACAAGGCGGGCGTCCGGCTAAAAAGTCCAAGCTGGCAAAAAAGGCAAAAAAAGCGAAGTCTGCTAAAACCAAGCCTACCTCGCGACAAGGCGGGAAGACCGGAGGCCGTGCTAAGAAAGTCATCATCAGCGAGAGCGCGGTTTTGTCGCTGATTGAAAAAGGCAAAAGCCGCGGATTTATTACCCAGGCTGAAATTCTTAACTCTTTTCCGGAGATTGAAAAAGATATCCGGGGATTGGAAGGCCTTTATGAACGCCTTGAGTCACTTAACATAAATGTAATTGAATCGGCGAAAGTTTTTGAGCCTTCCGTTCAGACCGAAGAAAAGCGCAAGCGCGCGGAAGAGTTTGAAGAAGCGGTAACCTCCGACTCGGTGCAGATGTACCTGCGTGAAATCGGCCAATACCCGCTCATCACTGGCGATGAGGAAGTAGAACTTGCCAAGCGTATTGAAAAAGGCGATGAATCGGCGCGCCAAAAACTTGCGCTCTCAAACCTTCGCCTCGTGGTTTCCATCGCTAAAAAATACGTCGGGCGTTCCGCCAATCTGACGCTTTTAGACTTAATCCAGGAAGGCAACATCGGTTTGTTTAAAGCCGTTGAAAAGTTTGATTTCCACAAAGGATTTAAATTCTCAACCTATGCCACGTGGTGGATTCGCCAGGCGATTACCCGCGCGCTGGCAGACCAGGCGCGCACGATTCGTATTCCGGTCCACATGGTTGAAACGATTAATAAGTATCAACAAGTCGTCCGTCGGCTGGTGCAGGAACTTGGGCGCGAGCCAATGCCTGAAGAAACCGCTTCCGAGATGGGCGTGGACGTGGAAAAAATCCGCCACATCATGAAAATCTCGCAGGACACGATCTCGCTTGAAACCCCGGTGGGCGATAACCGCGATGAGGACAGCCATTTGGCCGACTTCATTCCGGACACCGAAACGATTTTGCCGTCCGTTTCCGCTTCGCGCAAAATCTTAAAGCAATACCTGAATGAAATCATCAGCGATCTTACTCCGCGCGAGCAGAAAATCCTGGATATGCGTTTCGGCCTGACCGATGGCGTTCAGCATACCCTGGAAGAAGTCGGACAGATTTTCACCGTTACCCGCGAACGCATCCGCCAGATTGAAGCAAAAGCTTTGGAAAAAATCCGCCAACACCATAAAGTTGAAAAACTTCGCGGTTACTAAACATGTCTCAAACACACGACATCTCAAAATTAAAAAAAGAAATAGAACGCCTGCGCAAGCTGGTCTATTTTGATGAACTTACCGGCGTTTTAAACCGCAGGGGATTTAAAGAGGAAGCGGAAAAGATATTCCAACTGGTCTTTCCTTCCAACGCCAACGGCCATCACCGAAAAGCGGTCTCAATGCCGTTTTGCATTCTCTTTATGGACTTGGACAACTTCAAGCGCGTGAACGATACCTTCGGCCATGATGTCGGCGACGAAGCTTTGAAAGCCATGTCCAAGGCTCTGGACGATACCCTTCGCGAAAACGATATTATCGGGCGTTGGGGTGGGGAAGAGTTTATCGTTGCGCTCTATGGTGTCCGTGTTAAAACGGCTCAGAAAATTGCCGAACGCGTTAGGCTAGCGATAGAAAAGATTAATATCAATGTGGGCGGAAAACGAGTTCCGGTGACGACCAGTATCGGCCTCGCTTCGCACAGCAAAGAAAAAGACATGTTTGAGCTGATTCAGAACGCCGACATGGCAATGTACCAAGCAAAACATAAGGGCAAAAATCGTGTGGTGGCATTCAGTCAGCGCGTAAACAGTCAATCCTGGCTTTCAGAACGCGCAAAAGGGTTAAAAGATTGGTTTAAGCTGTAATCGGTTCAGGTCTTTATTTTTTTAGAAAATCCGGTATGATTAAAAATTCCAAATTTTCCAAAGAGATTAACCAAAGAGTCATCAAAGAACAACGTCTTCGGGTCGGATATGTAAAGGGTAAGAATTCTCGCCCCTCTTTTAAAGTATTAGATCGTCAGAACACAAAATGGCTCAAACAAGTTTTACGACAAAATGGCTGGCCGACAATTTCATTGGTAGGCAAGAAAGCATCTGAAGGAGCCTGGTTACTTACACAGCATGCGGATCAAGATATTCTCTTTCAAAAAAAAGTATTACAGCTTCTTAAAAAAGCATATGGCAAAAACTCTCGTGATATTCAAAAATGGCAGATAGCATATTTAACTGATCGTATTTTAAAGAATCAAAAAAAGTCACAACATTTCGGAACGCAGACCATAAAGGATGCCCGACAAGGAAAATATTATCTTTGGCCCGTAATTGACCCTAAGAACCTAAATAAACGTAGAAAATTATTCAATCTGATTACTTCTGAAAAATATTTGACCTCCATAAATAAGAACTGGGCAAAATACCTCAAGAAGCCAAAATATAAGAAAAGTTGAAAAACCCCTAAAGATCAGCTATAATGGCTCGGTTGGTTATTATTCCGCGGTAGCTCAATGGTAGAGCGGCGCCCTGTTAAGGCGAAGGTTCCAGGTCCGAGTCCTGGCCGCGGAGCATCAGATCAGTCGTTATCCCCAGAACCCAGTCTTGACGCTCCGTGTTGGTCGGGTACGCTAGAGCCATGACTAAAAAGTCACTTACCAACGAACAGCTTGCAGCCATGGTTGCAAGAGAGTTCGCGGCCACCAAGGATCTTGTCAAATCAGAGTCAAGCGCCCTCTCCGCCAAGATCGATGCTATGGATCTAAAATTATCCGCTCAAACCACGAGCTGGCGGGATGACTTTCGTGCGCTCGATGAACGAGTATCCCTGAACGAGACCGACATCAAGGCTCTGAACAACGTCGTTTACAAGAAGAGCTAACGACACTACCAGTCCCACCTAGGACCGAACAAGTTTTTATAAGAATGGAATTACAGAAAGCATGCGAAGGGTAGTATAATGAATTTATGAACGGGGGTGCTGTTTCATGATGGGTTATGGATTTGGAGGCACAGGATTTTTGGCCTCGCTATTTTCAATTGTCGTTTTTATTGATTTTGTTTTGGTTGGTTTCTGGCTCTGGAAAAATATAAAGAAATAGTCAGTCGGTAAACTATCGTTTACAAAATAGCGCATGTGCGCTATTTTAGTTTGCGAGGAGGAGCAACGTTATGGAATGCCCAGGCTATAAAATAAGGAAATTCGGACACACCCTTACCGTACCCAATCGCTTGGTTTTGTGTCGGTAATTTTTGTGCAACTTCTTAAGTGAAATGTGCTCATAAGGACAGATCCCGGAATATTTCCCACCGCAACACCCCACGGTGTTTCCCGCGGTGCACTGAATTGGATTGTTACGAGCCGCTCTCCGCTTTCTTGTAGTGTAACATCTTCCGTGTATGAAGCGGCTATCGGCGCTACAAGCTTTATATGGAGCGGTGTTTTGTTTTTTTCTACCTTCATGATGATATGCCATATGTTATCTTGATGTTGTATAAATACTGACTCGCCAATCCGAAAACCGTTTTTATATTCCTCATCGGTTGGCCGCACAACAAGCATGCTGTCACGCATACTTGCAATCCAGGGGACAAGCATATCGGAAGATTGAATTTCTGCACTTTCCTCTAAACTCAAGACGCCTTCTACCCACGGCGTGATACGAGCGGTCTCATTAAATTGAGGCACAGAGCCTGACGAGATTTCAATATGAATAAAATGTTTCATAATATCTACATTTTTAATTTTAATAAATTAAGTCTTACTTTATTGTACCACACTTTACACTCCGTATAGGTAATAAGAGGTTATACAGCTTGTTTATAGACTTCGCATCCCTAACGTGATTAAATATAGACATGACGAAGAATCCTGTTATCAATGCTCTGTCCGCGGCGGTGTATATCGGTTTGGTTGCGGTGGTGATGTTTTACGGGTCCAGAGTTGTCGCCGAGACGAATGATTCCATCATTGCCCCAATAGCGATGATTTCCCTTTTTACTCTGTCCGTGGCCGTCATGGGCTACCTTTTCCTATACCAACCATTTCAGCTTTACTTTGACAACAATAAGCGGGGAGCGATCAAGCTCTTTCTGGGCACGCTTGCAACCTTTGCCGGCATCACGATTATCCTTCTTGCTATTCTCGTCTCGGGAATTCTGTAGTATACTGAATTAAGAGAGATAAATAATAATTACTACCATGGCAAAACGACGCGGATCATTAAGCAGTACCAGAAAAAGAACACGCCCGCACAAAACCAAAAAGCGCCTTGAAACAAAGCGGGCGATGTTAGCGGCAAGAAAAGCAAAGAAGTCTAGATAAGTTTTTATTTTGAGTCTCTAAAAGCTCAACACCCCGTAGACTGCGAGGTGTTGACTTTTTGTATTTTGTCTGCTATTATCTTACGGCTAATCGGTTACTAAACAAACAACCATGTTTAATATAAAAAACCTGTTTTCGTCAGTAAAAAGAGTGTGGCCGTGGGTAAAAGCCCACAAGATTTGGTCGGTGGTTATTGCTGTAGTTTTTATAATTATCGTTTTCTTAATCGCAAGCGGCGGGGAAAGCTCTCTTGCCGCCAAAACGAGCGAAGTTAAGGTTGGAACCGTAGCCCAGGAGGTTAGCGTTACCGGACGCGTAAAGGGTTCGGAAGCGGTAAATCTTTCTTTTGAGCGTTCAGGACGGGCAACCTGGATTCCCGCGGTTGTGGGCGCAAAAGTCCGCCAAGGCCAAACATTAGTCCAGCTTGACGCGGGCGAAACCGTTGCCCAGCGCCAACAGGCACAAGCGGCAGTTATGTCAGCGCAGGCCAAGTACGACCAACTGCTTGCTGGCGCGCGCCAGGAAGACGTGAATGTACTACGCAGTACACTAAACACTTCCATAGCGCAGGCCGCAGACACCACTCGCACGGCTGCTGCGGTTGGTATGAATTCTCTCGTTACTTTAACTGATATTCAATACTCTTATACGTATTTTAACGACAATTCTACTTCGGCGGTCCAGCTCGCCTTCGCCAAAGAGCAAGCTTTGTACGCTTTGTACTCCGAACAGAATCTCGGCAGAGTGCAGCCCTGGTACTTTACGCCGCTGGCGAGTGGTTTAAAGGGAAGGATTGATCAACTTCAAGCTGCTGAAGGTGTTGCGACCGTCGGATCTTCTATTAAAGAACTTCGGGTGGTTCTTGATAAAGTACTTTACGCATTACGTGCGGCGCAGAGCACAATTTATGGTCAACCAAGCGTGCTGGAAACTGATAAAACCAGGCTGCAGGCCGCAATTGACAGCATGCTTGCACAACAGCAAGCACTTACAGGTGCTGAAGGGGGAATGCGCGATGCAAAAGCGCGTCTAGATCTTAAGATTGCTTCCCCGGAATCGTACGATGTAATTACGGCGCAGTCACAGCTTGAGCAGGCAAAAGCATCTCTCGCCCTGGTTGACGCTCAACTTGCCAAGTATACCCTTCGCGCTCCGTTTGCGGGAACGGTTACTAGTATTGATGTCACTCGCGGCGAGGTTGTTTCGCCGAGCGCTCCCATCGTATCTTTAATCGGAAACGGAAACTTTGAGATTGAGGCGAATATCAGCGAAGCGGAC
>ERZ1292625.1435-Hain-H41-01um-R1-1435-length-28360-cov-278_pt1 | contig 18394 bp, 18 predicted proteins | sample MGYA00564400_ERZ1292625 | MGnify/ENA primary metagenome ERZ1292625 (study PRJEB36523, sample SAMEA6512639) | groundwater metagenome | collected 2019-01-08 | study: AquaDiva: Metagenomics assemblies of 32 groundwater samples
GAAATAAAAGAATATATTAAATGTAGAGATGATATAGAATATTTTTTCTATAATTATATTACCATAGAAAATCCAGAAAGGCATTATACTCCATCATATAATCAAAATCAGAATAACTTTTTTCATATAACAAATATAAAAGAAAAATCATATTTTGACTGTGGAAGACAAATAGGCTCTACTACAGCAGGACTAGTAAAAGCACTCCATACTGCTATTTTTAAAGATTATCAAAGAATAGTATATTTTTCACATAAAAATGATTATTCTAAAATATTAAATAGTAAACTAATATTTATGATACAAAATCTACCAGACTTTCTAAAGCCAGCAGTAAAAGTATATAGTCAAAATGTTATGGAATTTGAAAATAATAGTAAAATACTATTCACCTCCAACATTATAATCATAAAAGGAATGTCTATAAACTTAATGGTTTTTGATAACTATATATTAGATAATGACTTTTTTAGTTATTTCTTACCCATTTACCCCGATACTAAAATTATTGTAATTAATTCAGGATCAGTAAATAAAATACAAAAATCTTGGAAACAATATAAAGATACATCTTTTAATTATATGCTAACACCTATCCATACAGAAGAAGAAAAAGAAAATATACTTAAATCTCTTACAAAAGAAGAATATTATAAAGAATATATGTGCATAGATGGATAATGAAACCAATAAATCACTTACTGTAATAGAAGAACCTAAAATAGAATTAGATATAGATTTTATTAAAGCAAGAGATACAATAAAATTCACTATGGATAAAGCTATGAAAGCACTCGACAATATGACAGATATCGCAAATGCTTCACAACATCCAGCAGCATACGATGTCCTATCAACAATGCTTAAAAATACTTCACAACTAGCCAAAGATATGATGGAAATATATAAACGTAAAGCAGAAATATCCAATAATACATCAAATGACAATAATTTCCAAACAGAAGGAAATATAGTCAATAATAATGTATTTGTTGGTAGTACGGCTGATCTCCAAAATTTTCTCGAAGAAATGAAGAAAAGTAAAGAAGTTTAATAAATAGTAACGTAGTTCACGAAGTATTCGGCTTCCAACTACTCTAACACTGGAAAGAAAGTATCAGCATATATGAGTATTTATTGTACATATATTACAACCTATTCTGGAAATAAATTACCTCCATTTTATATCGGATATAGTAAAGTTTGTAAAGTAAAAAATGGATACAATGGTTCTGTAACATCAAAAATTTATAAAGAAATATGGAATTATGAAAGAAAAAACAATTTATATCTTTTTAAGACTAAAATATTAAAAACTTTTTATGATATTAAAGAAGCACAGGCACATGAATTAAAATTATTAAGATATTTCAAAGTTAAAATGAATCCTATGTATATTAATAGATCTATTGGAGGACATGCTAATAATACAGGTTATATTAATATAACTGATGGGCTTACCTTAAAGAAAATACCTAAAGATAATTTAATACCCGAAAATTGGTATCAAGGTTTACCAAAATATATGATTGAAAAAATAGGTAAGAATAGAAAGCCTAAAAATATAATAACTCCTGAAGGATTAGCTCTAATAAGAGAAAAGAGATGTGGAGATAAAAGTTCTTCTAAAAGGCCTGAAGTTAGGAAAAAAATATCTGATACTTTAATGGGTAAAACCTGGGAAGATTTATATGGTATAGATAAATCTTTAGAGTTTAAAAATAATTATAGTAAAAATTTTACAGGTAAAGGAAACCCTTTTTTTGGTAAATCGCATACACAGGAATCTATAGAAAAGAATAGAAAAGCACATATAGGTTTGGTTGTAGCTAAAGACATAAATGGAAATTTTATTAAGGTTACTAAAGAAGAGTTCGATAGAAGAGATGATTTAAGAGGCAACTCTATAGGTCAGATATGTATAACAAATGGTACAGTAGATAGAAAAATAGAAAAAGGTGGGGATATACCTAATGGATGGTATAAAGGGAGCTTTAAAAAAGACAAATATAATACCATTCACAATAAAATTATATCAAAAAAAATACTAAAAACAGAAAAAATACCTGATGGATGGATATTAGGTAGAATAACCAAGAGATCTAAAAACCATGAAAGATAATGATACTACCTACCTTGGTAATCCTTTATTGAAAGGCAAAGGACAAAAAATAGAATGGACATCTGAATTATTAGAAGAATATTTAAGATGTAAAGATGATATAATATATTTTTGTGAAACATATATGAGAATTGTTAATGTTGATCATGGTATAGTTCCATTCAAACTTTATGATTACCAAAAAGAACTAATTTTATCTATGTCAGAGAATAGAAAAACTATAGCAAATTGTTCTAGACAGAGCGGCAAGACGGTTTCTTTCTGTGGTTTTGTTTTACATTATCTATTATTTAATTCTCAAAAAACTGTGGGTATTTTGGCTAACAAAGCTGACACTTCTAGAGAAATTTTAGATAGAGTTAAAAAATCATATGAACTATTACCGAAATGGTTACAGCAAGGTGTAGTAGAATGGAATAAAACAAGCATAAGCTTAGACAATGGATCTAAAGCTATTGCAGCAGCAACATCATCTAGCTCGATTCGCGGAAAAAGTTTGAACGTCATAGTTTTGGACGAGTGCGCCTTCATTGAGAACTTTAATGAGTTTTATACTTCTACCTTTCCTACTATATCTAGTGGTAAAACTACTAAAATAATCATGATAAGTACAACATATGGATTAAACCATTTTTTTAGGTTTTGGCAAGAAGCTATTGAGGATAGGAATGGGTTTAATCCAATAGAGGTTAAATGGGATAGAGTTCCTGGTAGAGATGAAAAATGGAAAATAGATACATTAAAAGGTCTTAATCATGATATAGAAAAATTTGAACAAGAATTTAATTGTTCATTTCTTGGTTCTTCTGGTACATTAATATCTGGTAGTACGTTAAAGTCGTTAAAGCCTATGGAGCCTATCAATACTTCTGAAACTTTAGATTCTTTAACACAATATTTCAAGCCAGTACCAAATAGAAAATATACTATTATGGTTGATGTAGCAGAGGGTATAGGTCTTGATTATTCTGCATTTCAGGTAATAGATATAACAGAGATGCCATATCAGCAGGTATGTACATACAAGAATAATTTAATAGAGATAAAGGATTATGCTGGTATTGTTCATAATATATCTAAGATGTACAATGATGCAAGTATATTGGTAGAGATTAACAATATGGGTGCTACTGTATCACATATATTATATAATGAATATGAAAATGAGAATATGATATTTACGGAAAATGCTGGCAAGGCAGGACAGCGTATATCTACTGGTTTTGGTAAGCTTGTACATAAGGGTATAAAGACATCATCTACTACTAAGCGTATTGGTTGTAGTGTATTAAAGATGTTAGTAGAGCAGAAGCAATTGGTAATAAATGATCATGCTACTATAGAAGAATTGTCAAGATTTAGTCGTGATGGTGATTCGTATGAAGCTGAAGAGGGTGCTAATGATGATCTTGTTATGGGTTTGGTATTATTTGCGTGGATGACTAATCAGAAATATTTTACACAATTAACAGATATTAATACTATGGCTAATTTGCGTAAGCAGACAGATGATCAGATTATTACATCTTTATTACCATTTATGATAGTGGATTCTAGTTTTCATAATAATAGTGATCATCAGACTGTTATTGATTATAATAATCCTGAAACATTTTTTGAGTCTACTAGCTATTATAATTTTTAATTTATAAAACTATTATCTCATATCATCATATCATCATAATATAATCTATATCTTAAACCACAAGTATCACAATTATCACAATTATATAGTTCTGAATCCATGTTAGTTTCATCAATATATTTTATATTAGAACATTTTGACCATACTCCTGTTTCATCACTTAAAGCATATTTAGGTTTAGGAAAATCTTCAGAAAATTTTATAAACCTATATTCATGTTTTACCGGACATAGTTCTTTATTACCTTTTGTTATATAAGTCATTTATTAATCTTCCTATTAAATCTAATAAATATCCTATGTGACTATTATTTCATTATGTCAAGCCCTATTTTTCGATTTAATAAATAGATAGAGAATTTATTAATCCCTATTTGAGGAAAAAATATGGCAAGTCTAGTAATCCCTGGTATTAACATTAATGAGATAGATCAGACTACCAGTACGCCTAATGTATCTAGTACGATTGGTGCTGTTGCTGGTATATTCAATTGGGGGCCAATTGACAAGGTAGCATTAGTATCTGGTAATGAAGATAAATTAGTTAAAAAGTATGGTAAGCCAGATAATAATAACTATGAAACATTTTTTACTGCTGCTAACTTTATGGCTTATGGTGGTTCATTATATATAAGTCGTGCTGGTCAAACATCCGGTATATCCACTAATTATGCTACTGCATTATCTGGTAATTCTACAGTATTAATATCATCTAATACCACAACTGTATTAGCAGGTCAAGGGGTATATGGTGATAATGTGCCATATGGTACGTTAGTTAATAGTGCTACATCTAATAATACACATACTATCATAACTTTATCATCTAATGCTACTTCTGGTAATTCTACTGTTGCTGATATTGAAACATTAAATTATCATGCCTTTGATAGGGTATATAATGCTTTTGCTAATTCTGCTAGTATAGTAGACCGTGGTACAGTATTAATTAAAAACGAAGATGAATTTGAAAATATTACTATTCCTGTTGGAGTAGAATTTGTTGCTAAATATCCTTCTTCATTAGGTAATAGCCTTAAAGTATCTGTATGTGGTTCACCTAAACAATTTGCTTCTATTGTTAATCCTTATCTATTATCAGGATCTACTAATAGTACAGTAATACCTAGCACTGCTGGTATTACATTAGATGTTAATTCTGCTACTGCTAATGTCTTTATTGCTAACTCTGCTACATTAAGCTTTGCTAATACATATGTTGCTGCTGGTACATTAAGAAATAGCTTTACAGTAGGTGATTATATTGAAGTAGGTAATAGCTCTATTGGTACTCAATCAATAAGAATAAGAGATATTACAGCACTTAGTAATACTAATCCTCTTTCACCTACAGGTCAAACTTATTTTAATCTTGTATTAGATCAGCCATATTCACGTTCTACAAATTATACGTCAAATACTATATCACGTAAATGGGAGTATTTTAATGTTGCATCGAATATTCCTAAACCCTCCTTTACGGCTCAAAAAGCTGGTTCAGCAGAAGTTGACGAGCTTAGTATCGTGGTTGTGGATGAAGATGGTTTATTTTCGGGTACAGGTGGATCAGTACTTGAAGTATTTCCTAACCTAAGTCGTGGTACTAATGCTAAGGGTGTTGATGGTAGTAGCTTATATTATAAAAATATAATTAATAATAATTCACAGTATATTTGGGCTGGTAATGATATATCAGGGCTTCCATCTAATACTGTTGTTAATATTACTACATCTGCTTTAGAAGTACCTTATAATGAATCATTTGTTGGCGGAGAATCTGGCCCTAATGAATCAGATATATCATTTGGTGTAGTAGCTAATGCTATTGATCTATTAAAAAGTAAATCAGAGCTAGAGTTAAGTATTCTTATGGCTGGTAAAGCTGTAGGACAGGATGGTGTTCAGTCTATTAACTATATGATAGATAATATAGCAGAATTTAGAAAAGACTGTGTTGTACATTATTCTCCTACAAAAGAGGTCACATTAAATCCTATTGATAGAGTAACTAATATAGTAGAATTTAATAATAAAGTACGTAAAGGTTCTTATGCTTTTGGTGATGCCAACTATAAGTATCAATATGACAAGTATAATGATGTATTTAGATGGGTGCCTTATAATGGAGATACTGCCGGATTATCAGTAAGAACAGACTCTGATAGAGATGCTTGGTATTCTATTGCAGGCTTTAATAGAGGCCGTATTAAGAATGTAGTTAAAAGTGCATATAATCCTGATGATACGGAAATCACATTACTATTTGCTAACTATATAAACCCTATTGTTAATTTTGATAGTGCTGGTACTATATTATATGGTGATAGAACTAATACAGGTCGTGAAGAAGCATTTGATGAACTAGGTATTCGTAAACTATTCATTATATTAGAGAAAACTATTGCTCTTGCCGCACGTAATCTATTATTTGAATTTAATGATGATTTTACTAGAACACAATTTCTTAATCTTGTTGAGCCTTTCCTAAGAGATGTTCAAGGTAGAAATGGTCTAGAAAGATTTAAGGTTATTGCTGATGAAAGTAATAATACACCTGAAGTAGTAGATAGTAATAGGTTTGTAGGTGATATCTATATTGTTCCTAAGCATAGTATTCATACTATTCAACTTAATTTCATTGCATCTGATTCTTCTGTAGAATTTAATGTAATAACAAGCTCATAAGAGGTATATAAATGTTTAATCTTAATGATATTATTAGTAATTTCAAAAATGGTGGTGCAAGACCTAATCTATTCCAGTGTTTTATTACTAATAAAGCTAATTCTGTAGCAGATTTTAAATTACCTTTTCTCTGTGAAGCTTCTGCTTTACCTTCAAAAACCTTTGGTAATATAAGAATACCTTATTTTGGTAGAGTACATAATGAAGTAGGAGAACCAGAATATTCTCCTTGGGATGTTACTATCATGAATGATGAAGATTTTGATATAAGAAATGCTATGGAACAATGGCAGTCAGAGATAAATCATCCTGAACGTAATAGAAGAACTTTACAAGACTATCAAAGCCAAGGTAAAATTATACAATTAGGTAAAGATGGTAAAAAACTAAGAACTTATGAATTTCATAATATTTATCCTCAAACTGTTTCACCTATAGGTCTTGATTGGGCTAATAATAATAGTTATGAAAAATTTAATATTACCTTCATGTATGATTACTGGACTGTTTCTGGTATTACAGGAGATGCAGGAACATTATAATTATATTTAATATTGTGAATTATTAATGGCATTTGACCTTTTTGGTTTTACTATCAATCGTAAAAAAGAAGAATTACCCTCATTCGTACCTAATGTAAAGGACGATGGTGCAGTTGTTGTAGAAGGCTCTGGTGCCTATGGAACCTATCTTGACATAGAAGGTGCTATATCAAGCGAAGCAGAGCTTATAGACCGCTACAGGGACATGGCGACCTATCCACAGGTAGAACATGCTATAGATGAAATAGTTAATGAATTAGTTGTTCAAGAACCAGAAACAAAACCAGTAGAATTAATATTAGATGATCTTAAAGGTGAATCTAAAAAAGTACAAGATCTTATTATTAAAGAATTTGATACTGTATTAGATTTATTAGAATTTAATGAATCAGGTCATGATGTAGCAGAAAGATGGTATGTAGATGGCAGACTATTATATCATGCTATAGTAGACCCTAATAATATTAAAGAAGGTATTCAAGAACTAAGATACATTGATCCCCGTAAGATAAGAAAAATAAGAGAATTAGCTAAAAATAGAAATAAGGTTAATACTTCTAATAAAATAGAAGAAGAATATTATATCTATAATGATAAAGGCTTTAGAAATGCTGCTACTACATCATATGTAAATAATACATCTGCTAGTGGTATTAAGATAGCAAAAGACTCCATTATTCATTGTACATCTGGCTTACAAAGCCCTGATGGTAATATGATACATTCACATCTCCATAAGGCTATTAGACCTCTTAATATGTTAAGGTCAATGGAAGATGCACTTCTTATATATACTATATCAAGAGCACCAGAAAGAAGAGTATTTTATATTGATGTAGGTGATATACCTCCTGCTAAAGCTGCACAAATCCTTGCAGAACTACAAAACAAATACAAGAATAAAGTAGTCTTTAATAATCAAACTGGTGAAATAGGCAATGATAAACGTCATATGACTATGCTAGAAGATTTCTGGTTATTAAGACAAAATGGAAAAAATACAGAAATATCAGGTCTTCCCGGTGGTACTGCATTATTCTCTTCACTTGATGGTATAGAATATTTTAATAAAAAATTAAATGAATCATTAAGTGTCCCTGTATCAAGATTAGATTCAAATAGTCTTTTTTCTGGAGGCACAGAAACCACTAATGAAGAAGAAAAGTTTGATAAATTTATTATTCGTCTAAGACAGAAATTTTCTCAATTATTTCTTAAAATATTAGAAAAACAGTTAATATTAAAAGGTATAATAACTGTTGATGATTGGGATAGATTTAATGGACTTATTAAGTTTAAGTTTGCTGTTAATAATCATAGAGCAGAATTAAAAGATAATGAGATACTTAATACAAGACTAGCTGCTGTAGGTGCTGCTATGCCTTATGTGGGATTATATATTTCACATGAAGAAATACGTAGAAAAATACTAAGACAATCTGATGAAGATATTAAAAGAATAGATAAACAGATTAAATCAGAAAAGACTAATCCGCAATATATTCAGGAGCCTACATTAGATAATACACAACCTGATATGTCTGATAATGCTAAGTCTAAAGAAGACCCTAAAGATAATAAAAAACAAGATGATGACGAAGAAGAGGAAAGCACTGCTGTACCTATGACTCAAAATCTCTTGAATAATTAAATTTTAATAAATAGAAAAGAAAATAAGGATTAAATATGTCTAGTATATCAGATTTAATATCAAATGCTATCAATAAACAACCAATAGAATTTGGTGAAAATTTATCAAATATATTAGGTGATAGAGCAACACAAGCTATATCAGGAATAAGAGAAGTATTACAAAAAAATATCTGTAATGAACCTATTTCAGAGGAATAATAATGGCCACTTCTCTAAGAAAATTTATAGCTAAATATGATTCAAGAACTACTCTTAAAAGAGAAAAAGAGTTTGTTGATAAGCATGAAATAGAACTAGTACCTGATCCTGCTGGTAATGGTGATGATGTATTCAATGCAGATAATATTAAACCAGTAGATCGTAAAAAGCATAATCATGGCTATAATCCTGGTGAAGATAAAAAAGTATATGAATCACAAATAGAAAAAATTAAAGAATCTGTTTCTTTATATTTTTCTGAAAAAGGTGAAACTATATCTGAATCAGAATTAAATGATTTATCAGAAAATATCTACGAAGAGCTTAAAACAAACCTAAATGAGGATACACCTTTAGTAGAAAAGATGGATTTAGATACTGCTAAAGAATTAGCAAGAATACAATCTAAAATGACATATGGTCGTACACAACATGTACAGTATTTTGGGCCAGGATATTATGGTGTAACAGATAACAGACATGATGATACTGTGGCTTCATATGAAAATGGTGCTGCTATGTCAGAAGAAGCCTTAGATGAGCTTTCTAAAAGTAAACTAGGTAATTATATTAAAGCTGCTGTTAAGTCTAAGACAGATCATGATTATGATGCAGCAGAATATCATAATAGTATAGAATACACCAAAGATAGTAAAGAAAGAGATGAAGAAAAAAATAAACTAATAAAAAAACATGACGATATTTCTTGGAGAAGAAAGAAAGGTATTGATAAGGCTGTTAATAAATTAACTGAAGAAGCCTTAGATGAGCTTTCTAAATCTACTGTAAAAAACTATCTTGATAAGGCTACTAAAGAAGTAGATACTGCTTATAGTAAAGAAAATGAAAAAAAATGGAATGATGATGTATCTAAAAAAGTGGGTAAAAGATTAGATGGTATATCTAAAGCTAATACTAAGCTTAATGGTGAAACTAAATTTGATGGAAATAGAAGACCATATCAATATGGAACTAATGAAGAAGTATTAGATGAACTATCATCTAAAAAACATTCTAAATATTTTGATAGTGCTGCTGAATCAAGAGGAAAAGCAGAAAAAGAAGGTGATACTAAGACAGTAGAAAAAAGAGATAAAGGATTATCAATGGTAGTAAATAAACCATTTAAGATGAATGAATCTATTATTGATAAAGTATTAGCTAAATATATTCCTGAAAATCATTCTACAAGAGTAGAAAGGCTTTTCTCTTCATTAGACTATCTACCAGAATCTTATATTAAATCTATAGCAGCTTTATACGAGTCATTAGACTATGAAAATAAATTAGTTTTCTTAGATTACCTTGATAATGGTATGATAAATGAAGTATTAGATTTTGCTATAGAAAATAGACAACATATTACAGAATTGACCAAAGCTGTTAATAGCTATCATAATTCATTAAAAGAAGAAAATTTAGATGAATTATCTACAGATAAGATGAATGATTATACTGATGCTGCTTATAAAGCAAGACAAAAATCATTTATGAATGGTGGATCTAAAGTAACACAAGGTAAAAGAGAAAAAGGTATTCAAGTAGCTTCTAGGCTCCTTTCAAAGAAAAAAGAAATGATGGAGGATGATACTAAATGAAACTTATTAGAGAACTTAATGAAGAATTAGAATATATTACAGAAGATAATGAATCTGGTGAAAAAAATTTATATATTCAAGGTACAATGCTTCAATCTGAAATAGTTAATAAAAATAGAAGAATGTATCCTGAACATATAATGGATAATGAAGTCAATAGATATATTATAGAATCTGTTAATACTAAAAAAAGTTTAGGGGAACTATCACATCCTGAAAATTCACCTAGAATCAATCCAGACAGGGTCTCACATAGAATAGTAGAACTAACTAAACAAGGCACTAATTGGGTAGGTAAGGCTCTTTTACTAGATACTCCTACAGGTAATATAGCTAAAGGTATAGTAAAAGGTGGAGGTGTAGTAGGTTTTTCTTCAAGAGCATTAGGTTCAGTTAAATTAAACTCAAAAGGTATAAATGAAGTACAATCCGATTTCCGAATTTGCACTTGCGCTGACATAGTATTAGACCCTTCTGGCCCTGACTGTTGGGCTGAAGGAATCATGGAATCTGCTGATTGGGTTTATGATGATAGACTAGGTTGGAAAATGCAAGACCTTAATGAACAAACTAAAAAAGATATAGATAGTCTAGCAGCTAAAAAAGCTCTTAATGAGCAAAATACTCTTAAAATGTTCAATAATTATCTTAATAAGTTAGCAAACATAATAAAATAATAAGATTTAATAAATAATAGATTAGGAGTTTTAATTAAATGCCAAAAGAAAAAATTAATATTGACGAAAGCACACCAGCTTCAGATACACTAAAACCAGGTATGGGATCTAGTGAAGGTCAAACTAAGCCACAGATGCTTGCTACCTTTACTGCTATGATGGCACAACTTGGTATGGAAGACCTATCCAAATTCTATAATGATGCTATTAATATGATAGGTAAAGAAGCAAAAGATATCCCTGATGGTGCTGCTGAACATAATAAAAAAACTATTATGACTAAAGAAGATATTGATGATATCTTCACCGATGAACTATCAGAAGAAGTAAAAGATAAAGCAGCTATCCTGTTTGAAGCAGCCGTCAATACTAAAGTAATTCTTGAAAAAGCTCAATTAGATGAAGACTACCAAAATAAAGTAAAACAGCTTGATGAAGAATATGAAACTAAACTAGAAGAAGAAGTAAAAGAAGTATTTGAAGAAATATCAAGTCAACTTGAACTTTATATGGATAATCTAGTAGAGCATTGGCTTGATGAAAATAAAATAGAAATAGAAAGCCAGCTTAAAGCAGATATATCAGAAGACTTTATTAATGGCCTTAAAGATCTATTCAAAGAACATTATATTGATGTTCCAGAAGATAAACTAGATATACTTGGTGAACTACAAAAAGAAAACCAAGAAATTAAAGAAAATCTTAATAGAACTATTAATGAAAATCTAGAAATATCAAAACAATTACAAGCTACTAATAAAGATAAAATATTAGATAAATTATCAGAAGGACTAGCTGTAACAGAATCAGAAAGACTACGTACACTTACAGAAGGTGTAGACTTCTCTGATTTAGAAGCCTTTGAACATAAAGCCAAAATAATCAAAGAAAATTACTTTGGCGACAGTAAAGCTAAATCTACAGGACTTATTACTGAAGATATAGACGCAGATATGCCTAATAAAGATAAAACAGCAAATATTAACCCTAATATAGCTGCTGCACTTAGCAGAATCAAGAATGATAGTAAAAATAAATAAATTTTAATAAATAGATATAGTCAAAGAATAAAGACTAATTTTTGGAGAAGATTAAATGCCAACAATGTTAAATGAAGAAACCCTAAACAAGTGGAAGCCAATTATAGAATGTGAAGATGCAACGCCACTTAATAAGGCTAAAGCAGATGACATGACTATTATGCTTGAAAATACCGAGCGTGAACTTAACTGGAACTTTAATAGTTCAAGTGATGGTAATCGTGGTAATTTCATCAATGAAGCCGCTCCTACAAACGCAACAGGCTCAAATATTTCTAACTTTGATCCAGTATTAATTAGTCTTGTTCGTAGAAATATGCCTAACCTTATCGCATACGATGTATGTGGTGTTCAGCCTATGACTGGCCCTACAGGGCTTATCTTTGGTATGCGAGCAAGAGATGGAGGTCAGACTGGCCCCGAATCATTCTATAATGAAGTTAACACAGGTCATTCTGCTAGAGGCGGTGCTAATGCTTCTGCTACTGATGCTGGATATAGTGCTGCTAATACTGCTGGTGGACAAGCAGGCAACGTAGGTACTGTACCAGGTGCAGCTAATAACGTAGGGGCAAATACATATAACTATGCTGGCGCATTGCTTACACAGTTTGCAGAAGGTCTAGGTAGTAACTCTACTGCCCTATTCCCTGAAATGTCCTTCAGTATTGAAAAACAAACTGTTACTGCAAAAGAACGTGCTCTTAAAGCAGAATATTCAATCGAAATCGCACAAGATCTTAAAGCAATTCATGGTCTTAATGTCGAAACAGAATTAATGAATATGCTATCAGGTAAAATTCTTGCTGATATGAATAGAGAAGTTATTCGTACTATTCTAGTTTCAGCAGTACCTGGTGCAGCAGCTACTACAGTACCAGGTGTATTTGACCTTGATACCGACAGTAATGGCCGCTGGTCAGTTGAAAAATTCAAAGGTCTGCTTTTCCAACTTGAACTAGAAGCTAACGCAATTGCTAAAGGTACTCGACTCGGTAAAGGTAATATTCTTATCTGTTCTTCAGATGTTGCATCTGCATTAGCTCAAGCAGCTATTCTAGATTATACACCTGCTATTGGTAAGAATGGTGAACTTGAGATTGATGATACAGGTAATACCTTCGCTGGTATGCTTAGTAATCGTATGAAAGTATATATTGATCCATATACTACAGGTAACTATGCAGTCGTAGGCTATAAAGGCGCAAGTAAATGGGATGCAGGACTATTCTATTGCCCTTATGTACCACTACAGCTTCTTAGAGCTAACAATCCTGATACATTCCAACCTAAGATAGGCTTCAAAACCCGTTATGCAATAAGCGCTCATATTTTTGCAGAGGGTACTAACCAAGGTTTAGGTCGTATTGAACAAGACACGAATCGTTATTATAGGCGGCTCCTCATCGCGAATCTTACATAATTAAAAATATAACCTAAGAAATAATAAATAGACCGAGACATAAGCTCTCGGTCTATTTTTATGTGTATATTAGGAGATATAATGTATAAAATTTATAAATTAACATCACCATCAGGTAAGTCATATATTGGTTTAACAAAAAGAGAATTTAAAATAAGGCTTAGCGAACATTTTGGAAGATTTACTGAAAAAGATAAGAAAAAGGCTATTACTAATGCTATAATTAAATACCCTGATAGAAATGATTGGGATATATCAGTATTATGTGAATGTGAAAATATAGATCAAGCTAACATAAAAGAAAAATACTATATTGATTATTATAAGTCATTTGGTAAAGGATATAATATGACTGGAGGAGGGGATGGTTTTGATGGTCTTATAGTAACTGATAAACATAAAAAGGCTATTTCTGATGGTAGAAAAGAATATTTTGATACCCCTGTAGGTCAAGAATGGAAAGAAAAGTTAAGTGCTATGTATATGGGAAATGAATTTAGTAAAGGTAATATAGCATGGAATAAAGGATTAAAAAATTGGATGTCTGATGAAATAAAAGAAAAATCAAGTATTGCAGTTAAAGAATATTGGAAAGATAATGTAGAAGCTAAAGAAAAGGTATCTGAAAGAACAAAAAAGGCTTGGGAAGAAGGTAAGTTTGATAATAGACCTCCTTTATCACCTGAATCTAGAGAAAAAGGAAGATTAAAAAGACTTGGTTTTAAACAATCTGATTATCAAAAAGAGCAGGTAAGTAAAGCTAATAAAGGTAAAATAGTATCACAAGAGACACGTGATAAGCTTTCGACTAAAAATAGAGGATTTAAGAATGAATTACTTACTTGTGAATATTGTGGTTTAATTGGAGGAGGAGGTGCATTTAAAAGAAATCATAATGATAACTGTAAATATAAAAATCTTCCTTCAGAAGAGCAAGATAAAATAAAGTCAGATAGACTAGAAGGGAAAGTTTTACCTTTCAAAAAAGAGTATAGTCAGTCTATAAAATAAAAAGCTGGTTTTTACTGGCTTTTTATTTTATCTATTGACATTATATAAAATATACTATATTATAGTAAGTATTAAAACCAATTAAGGATAATTATGTTAAAAGAAAAACTAATAAAATACTGTGAAGATAATACAAGAATATATAATATTAATTCTGATGAAATAAATCAAGAGTTAGATAAGCTTTACCCTGAATTAAATAATGGTACTGATAAAACATCTATTAGAAAGGCAAGGAAAGCTAAGGCTACCTTAGTCTATTGTGATATAGAAAGCCCTCCTGTATGTGGTTGTGGAAGTCAGTTAGAGCATTATAAAAGTAGAGATCAAAGCCCCTTTGGTAGCTTTAGAGAATTTTGTTCTATTTCATGTATGACAAAAGATAAGTCTGTAAACTTAAAAAGAAAAAAGACTAATATAGAAAGATTTGGTGTAGATTCTTTTGCTAAGATCCAAGTCTTTGAAAAGAAGACTGAAGAAGTAAAAAAGATAGCAAAGGAAAAAGCACTAATAACATATCAAAACAAGTATGGTGTTGATCACTTTTCTAAAACACAAGAATATCTTGATAAAAGAGAATCTACTGTGATGGAAAAATATGGAGTTAAAAATGCTTTAGAATTAGTAAATCCTGATAACAAAACACCTTGGTTTACTACTGAAGAAGGTAAAGAATATCTTAAAACTAAAAAGCCTTTATCTGATGAACAAAGAATAATAAAAAGAATTTATAATATGAAAAAATCAGGTTCTATAAAAGATCAAGAATTAATTGATATTATAGGTAAAGTCGATTCTAAAAGGTTTAAAGAATATATTGAGAATATTGTTAAAGATATTATAGAACCTGATAGATTTAAAATAGCAGTCAAAATTGGAATTCTAGTTAGATGGCTAAATAGTCTATTTAGAGAACATGGAATGGCTGATATGTATATATCAGCAAATTATAAAGGTGTATCTAGTGGTGAAAGAGAAGTTAAGTCTTTTATTGAGGATTTAGGTATAAAAGTATCTAATAAAAATAGAGGTATATTAGAAAGTAAAAATGAGTTAGATATTGTTATTGAAGATTATAAATTAGCTATAGAATATAATGGTGTTATATGGCATAGTGAAGGAAGAACAGGAAGAGATAAAGATTACCATATTAAAAAGACAAATCAATCTGAAGATAAAGGATATAAACTATTACAAATTTATGATGTGGAATGGAATAATCCTATTAAAAAAGAAATATGGAAGTCTATAATTAAAGAGAACCTAAACTTAAATAGAAGTATTAAAGACTATAAATTTATTATTAAAGAAATATCTCTAAAAGATATAAAATCATTTTTTAATAAAAATCATATTCATGGATATTCAAAAGCCTCAAAGCATTATGGCTTAATAGTTAATAATAAAATAATGTCTTGTATGTCTATTCAAGAAAAAAATAGTATTTATTATATAAAAAGATTTACGGATATAATAAACTATAATATAGATAATAGTTTTGATTTATTTATTAAGCACATTAGTATTAAAAATTTAATATATTATAAGGACAGAAGATTTTCATCTATATTGGACAACACAGAAAAATATAAATATGATATTTTAGAGCCAAATTGGAAAGGATATTATGTTAAAGAGTATATTTTAAAAAATAAAGAATATTTTACTAATAAAACATTAAATAAAAATATAAAATATAATAAAAAATTATCAATATTTGACAATATGCTTGCTAATGGATATGATCGTATCTGGGATAGTGGTAATATTAAATATTATATTACTTAATTATATTTTTATCTACCAAACTTTAGGATTAATATTAAGTTTATTGTTTACTACTAAAAGCCATAAAATTTCACAACCAGTAGGAATATCATTTGATTTATAAGAATTACATTTTTATGTACTACTACCAAATTGCCTATCATATCTTTTCCACCAAGACTTATAGGAATGACATGATCTAATGTAGCATAATTATAACCAATATCATTTTTATCTATCTTTTTTCCACATATTGCACATAAATTATTTTTTAATTTAATTAATATATCACGTATATCACAATAAGAATTATAAGGTCTTGTTGTACGGGTACTACTATTAACTTTGCTATTATAGTTTATGTGTCGAGAATTAGGACGACAATTTTTCATAATTAATTATCTTTTCAAAGCTATAGTAATAGTATTTACGTTAGTACCACAATGTTTAAAGCTACCCATTGGTAAATCTCTATAATATCTATCACCCCAATCAATTGCTTTATAATTCTTAGAGATATATTCTCTTAATGAAGAATGTCTTGAAGAGCTTGACAATTCTGCTGAAGCTGACATAATGCTTGCTAATCTACCTTTTTCGTTAAGGAAGCCTAGCATATGTCTTAAATGGTCAGAATCTCTTCCATTATCAAAGGGTGGATTAGCTATGATAATATCGAAATACCCTATATCTTTTGGTGTAAGGCTAAGAAAGTCTTTATTAATTACATTAAAGCCTTGTTCTTTTAGGCTATTACTATGACTTTCTTGTAATTCTATACAAGTAACGTCTCCTCCTTTATCTCTTACTAATCTAGCTAAGACACCACAACCAGCAGAAGGTTCTAGGACTCTTAACCCTTTAATATTATCTATACCTAATCTATCAAATAATTTAATAGCTGTTTCTTCTGATGTAGGAAAATACCCATAATTTTTAGCGGGTGTTATATGATATGATGGGCCTAGATCTGATGGGTTAGCTACTTCGCTTGATTCGCCTATTACTTCTCCATAGTAGTTTGCTAAAATTAGGTTTACTTTTCTTAATAAGTCTGTTCTTTTAAACCATAAGTGTAAATTACCATTAAGATATATTTTAGCTTTAAAATAGTCATTTTCTACTATAAAGCTAGTTTTACCAAAGCCTTTTGTTTTTCTTATATTATCTATATCGCCTATGATACCTGCATATTTTTCACAATTTTCTTTATTATCTAATTTCAGGAAAACTCTTTCTACATCTCTTATTGAGTCTTCTTTTCTTGTATGATAGTTCCATGATCCCCATTCATTGAAGGCTCTATCGAATATCATTCTTGAGCCTATTTTGAATCCATCATGACTTTTAAATCTTCTATCTAATTCAGAAAAAGAATTTGCTACTCCTCTTTGAAATATTATATTACTATCGCCTAGCAAGCCTTCTATGGTAGCCATACAGGTTTCTACTGTGAAAGGGGGACAATCATTTATAAGGCTATCAGTAAATTCTTTACGTGCTTGTTTGTCAAATAGTTTATCTAGTTCTGTTGATTCTATTACATGCTCCCAAATTTGTTTGTCTATATAATTTGATATTAATTTATTAAATTTATCTTTTGGTTTTGATTTATCGTTTTCATAATATTCTGGTTCTCTATCTTTGTAAATAGTAAGATATTTTTTCATATCTTCTGTTAAATCTAAGGTATTTTCTGATTTACCTCTTGCTGCTTTATGACAATTTATAAGTGCTTCTTGCAGAACTTCATAAGCATTATTAAGCTTTGATAGTGCTTTATTTCTATTATTTTCAAAGTCTTTTATATTTTCTCTTAATGCAGGAGTATTATAGGTATCAGACATTTTCTACAATTCTCCATGTGCTGAGATAATCATGCTTAGGGTATTGATTTTGATACTCATAAAGAGGTTGTGTTATATTATACTTTAATTTCCATAAACTATAATCAATTATATTTTTAAAGTAATATACTAAATTTTCTATTTTTCTTCCTGTAACCGAGGTAGTTTCAATAATTAAAGTATTACA
>ERZ1292625.1506-Hain-H41-01um-R1-1506-length-27126-cov-5_pt3 | contig 18379 bp, 23 predicted proteins | sample MGYA00564400_ERZ1292625 | MGnify/ENA primary metagenome ERZ1292625 (study PRJEB36523, sample SAMEA6512639) | groundwater metagenome | collected 2019-01-08 | study: AquaDiva: Metagenomics assemblies of 32 groundwater samples
GCGACCGCGAAGGCCGCGAAGGCGGCCCCGATCGCGGCGCCCGCGGCCGAGGAGGACCTGGAGAGCCTGCTCCAGTAGCTCGAAGTCCTAGAGGTCGGCGTGGCCCGGGTCCGTCCCCCCGCGCCTTGGGCCGCGCCGACCTGCTTGTTTCACCCCAGGAGAGACAATGCCGCCGCCGCGGACCACTGTCGTCAACCACCGCTTCGACGCCTTCGACATCTACATCGGTCGGGGCTCGGTGTGGGGCAACCCCTTCACCCACCTTCCGCTGGATCGGACGCAGGCGAAGTACCACGTCGCGACGCGCGAGATCTCGATCGCGAAGTACCGCGAGTGGATCCAGACCCAGCCACACCTGATGCGGCTGCTGCCTCGGCTCAAGGGTAAGCGCCTCGGTTGTACCTGCCGGCCGCTCACCTGCCACGGTGATGTTTTGGCAGAGCTGGCCGACGCCCTGCCGGAGGCGGCGTGACGCAGTCGAAGATCATCGTCGGCAACTGCCTCGACGTGCTCCGGCGGTTGCCGTCCGACTCCGTCCACTGCGCCGTTTCGAGCCCGCCATACTTCGGCCTCCGGGACTACGGCCTGCCGCCGTCGATCTGGGGTGGCGACGCGGACTGCTTCCACCAGTGGGGCGACGAGATCGTCCACGACGGCCGCGACCACGTCCCGGGCGCCAACTCCGAGTTCAAGGACCGGGCGGTCGCGGAGGCGCGCCGGAAGAAGGGGACCAACGGGGCCTTCTGCGCTCACTGCGATGCGTGGCGCGGCTGCCTGGGGCACGAGCCCACGCCGGACCTCTACATCGAGCACCTCGTGCTGATCTTCGCGGAGGTGCGCCGGATCCTGCGGCCCGAGGGGACGTTGTTTCTCAACCTCGGTGATTCTTTCTACAACGGCGAACGGGCGAGGTTGAATCTCCGGGACGTGGACGTGGCCTGGCTCGCAGCTTTGATCGACGGTGAGGGTTGCATCCAGATGCACCGTCAGCGAAAGGCGCCCAACGCCGACACCTTCCAGGTGGATGTCGGAGTTGGGATGATGGATCCGCAGGCCGTGCAGCACGCACATCGGATCACGGGCCTCGGATCGTGCAGCCAACAGAATCGTGGCGTGTGGGACTGGTCCGTGCGCGGGCAGCAAGCAGCAGATCTGCTCCGTGCGATCTACCCGCGGCTCCTGATCAAGCGTGGCCAGGCCGCACTCGGAATCATGCTGGCAGAGGATATGGCCGCGCGAAAGTTCAATCGTGGGAATCCGGTCACGGCTGCTGCCATCGAATATCGGGAGGCGATCAAGCAGGCGTGCTCGGACTTGAATCAGCGCCTGGGGACGAGCTTCCCGATTCGCTGGCCCACGGTCGCGCCTTTGGCCCTCAAGCCGAAGGACCTGATCGGGATCCCCTGGATGGCCGCCTTCGCGCTCCGGGCGGAGGGCTGGTGGCTGCGCTCCGATGTGGTCTGGGAGAAGCCCAACTGCCAGCCGGAGAGCACGCGCGACCGGCCCACGCGGAGCCACGAGTTCATCTTCCTCCTCACGAAGAGCGCAGCCTACTTCTACGACGCCGACGCGATCCGCGAGCCCCACACCACGAAGGGCGCCGAGAAGAACACCGGCACCGTGGACTGGGCGACCCGGCCGGCCGGGAAGAAGGGCTCCAACGATCGGCAGGACATCCTCCGGATCCGCCCCGGCTCCCGGCCGCCCAGGTACTTCGGTCACATCCTGGGGCGCAACAAGCGCGATGTCTGGCGCGTCACGACCAAGCCGTTCAAGGAAGCCCACTTCGCCACCTTCCCGCCGGACCTGATCGAGCCTTGCGTCAAGGCGGGCGCCTCCGAGGGCGGGTGCTGCGCGGCCTGCGGTGCGCCGCAGGAGCGCGTCGTCGAGCGTCCGGCGGTCGAGCAGCCCGAGGCGCCGGGCCCCGCGGTGATGATGGGCTGGAAGCCGACGTGCGGCCACACCGATGTCGCAGGGACCGCGCCGACGATCGTCCTCGACCCTTTCTTCGGCGCCGGCACCACGGGGCTCGTTGCTCAGCGCCTCGGGCGCCGCTTCATCGGCATCGAGATGAATCGGACCTACGCGGAGATGGCGCTGGCGCGGATCGAGAAGGACAGGGGCGCCGTCGAGCCCGAGGAGATCGCAGGATGAACCTCTTTTTTGAGAACGCCCTCCGCCACATGCAGGACGACAACGCGAAGCTCGACAAGCTCGCCAGCGACTTCGAGCGCGCGCTGGACCGGCTCGATCACCATCGAGCGGGGGAGATCTACGGCCGGGCCGGGAAGCTCACGAAGACCACGGGCCTGCGGCTCCGGGGCGCCCCCGAGGATCCGCCGCTGGAGGTCATCGGGGAGGCGGTCCGGGCACTGCGGACCTGGCGCGGGATGGTGCGCCTGCGCCCCGGGGAGCCGAACGCGGAGCTGCTGACGCGGCTCGACGAGCGCCTCGACGAGCTGCTCCAGCTCGCGGCCGGGAAGGACGTGCCACTGGGCGCGCCGGCCGAGCGCCGCGAACGCAACGCCCGGAAGATCGTCGCCGTCGCGGCCGTCGTGCTCAGCATCGCGGGCGCGGTGGCCTGGTACTTCCTCTCTTCGCTGTAGCCGAGGCCCTTCATGGCAACCGCCGTGGTGTGGATGAATCAGGAGCGGACCCTGCGTGTCGTGCGCGAGCCGGTCGTGGAACGGGACTTCGACTGCGCTGCGCAGATCGACGGGGTCCTCTACGCCGTCGAGACCGCAGGCTCTGCGCGCGATGCCACGGGCGCGCCGATCTGGGCGCTCGTGACTCGTGAGAGCGCGCCCAGTGCCACCGTTCTCGGCGGTCTGGTCCGCCTCGCCATCCAGTGCTCTCCCGGAAAGGAAAGGTAGTCCCCCATGCACCTCGTCTACATCGCTGGCCCGTTCCGCGGCGCGACCCCGTTCGACGTGGCCCAGAACGTCCGGCGGGCGGAGTTCTTCGGGCTCCTCGTCGCGAAGGCCGGCGCCGTGCCGGTGATTCCGCACACGCTGTTCGCCAACTTCGACAAGTCGCTCCCCGACGCCTTCTGGCTCGACGCGACGATGGACATCCTCAAGCGCTGCGACGGGATCGTGGCCATCCCCGGCTGGCAGCGCTCGACGGGGGCCAAGGTGGAGGTCGCCTGGGCCGAGGCCAACCTCTCCTACAAGTGCCTCTTCGGTGAGACGCGGGATGCCTGGCCCACGCCGGAGAGCACCGCCGCGCTGGGGGACTTCGTCGCGTTCATGAAGGCGCAGGTGACGCCCCATGGTCGCTGAGACCGATCGCCTCTGCGAGGGGAAGGTTCAGGAGGTCCTGGAGATCCTGATCCGCGCCGGGGTCGCCCCTGCGGTGATCGGGGAGACGCACCAGGCCCTCCGCGCGCTGGCCTGGGATGTCGGCCGCGAGTTCGTGCGGCTCCGGGCGCCCTGGCGCCTGGGCGCGATCCTGCTAACCTCGCCGGAGCGGGGGGAGTCGGCGATCTGCTCGCATGGCGGGCAGTTCGAGGTCCGGCTGCCGGTCCAGGCGATCGCGGACCGGGTCGGGGCCACGCGCGCCTACACCAGCGAGCTGATCGCGCGGTGGATCCGCGCGGGCGTGCTCGTCCGCGCCGGCCGGGCGATCTGCATCCACGACCCGGCGGCGATCCGCAAGATGATGGAAGCGGCGTGATGGGAAACCCCTTCGAGGAAGATCCGCCGGACACGCGCACTGAGATCCGCCTAGGGACGGTGGACCGCGTGATCTTCGAGCAGATCCACCAGGAGCAGCGGTCGATCGCGAAGTCTCTTGCGTCGATCCGGAGCATCCTCGACTGGCTCCCGTTCACGCTCTTCTTCTACCTGCTGCTCGCGTTCCTCTTCCAGACCTGCATCACGCAGGGGGCCTCGGTGAAGTTCGCGCCCCCGCCTGCTGAGGCGGCTGAGAAGCCGTGACCGAGGCCCGCGCGCCCGTCGTAGACGACGACCTCGACCCTCTCTGGTCGAAGGAAGACGCCCACGCGGAGGCGGCGGAGCGCGGCGCGAAGTGCGCGGAGTGCCCCCTCTACGGCCAGAAGCGCGGGCCGGTGATGGGCGAGATCGCCCCGGGCGCGAAGCTCCTGATCGTCGGAGAGGCTCCCGGCGTCAACGAGGTCGTCACCGGGCGCCCGTTCGTCGGCCGCTCGGGGGAGAAGCTCGAGCAGGCGCTGCTTCGCGGCGGGCTCTACCGGCCCGTGCGCCGGCCCTCGACCGAGGTCTCGGTCACGAACACGATCCTCTGCCAGCCCCCGGAGGACTTCGAGGACTACGAAGCGCGCCTCGCGCACGAGGGCAAGGCGTCCCCGACCAAGTGCTGCGCGGCACGGCTCGCACGGGACATCTCGGAGCACCTGGCGCCCTACCGCGAGGGCCCGACCACGGCGACCATCTCCCCGGTGGGCGATCAGGCGCTCCACGCCGTCTGCGCCCACCTCGATGTCGCCTGCGGGGCACAGCGGAAGGCCCGCGCCGACGAGGTCCGGATCGAGGACGGCCGGATCCGGATCGTGAAGGGCGAGCCCCGTTCCAACTCCATCGGGCGGCAGCACGGCTCCCCGGTACTGGTCCCCGCGAAGTACGGGGAGAACGGGCGGCTCGTCCACCCAGGGGTCACGCTGGTCCCGTCCTACCACCCAGCGATGGCGATGCGGCGTGACGCGCGGCACTGGATGCCCGTGATCATGCAGGACCTCGCGCGGGCCGCCGCCATCGCTTGCCGCGGCGGGGCGATCGACTGGCAGGAGCCGGACTTCTGGCTCAACCCCGACGTGGACGCCGCTCTCGGGCTGATCGAGCGGTTCCGGGCCTCGGGCGCGCGCGTCACCAGCGACCTTGAGACCGACGGGATCCAGACGACGATCGCCAACGTCCGGTGCGTCGGGCTCGGGGCGGTGATCGACGGCCAGGAAGTCGTAGCTGTGATCCCGATGCGGCGGATGAACGGCCGCCCCTGGTGGAGCGGCGCCGACGAGCTGCGGATCCGGCTCGCGCTCCTGCGGCTCTTCGAGGAGGCCCCGCTCGCCGGCCACAACTTCATGTTCGACACCGGGGTGTTGCTCAACCGCGGGTTGATGAAGAATCGCGACAAGCTCTTCTTCGATACGATGGTCGCGCACCACGACACCGACCAGTCGGAGTTGAAGCACGACCTGGGCTTCGTCGCCGCCCGCCACCTCGAAGCGCCCCGGTGGAAGGAAGACGCGGACTCCAAGGTCGTGGACGGGGTGGACGATCTCACCCTCCACCTCTACTGCGCCCGCGACGTGCTCGGCACGATGCGGCTGGTCCCGATCCTCCAGGACCGGATCGCGCGCTGCGGGACCCGGCAGCAGTTCTTCATCGACTCCAAGCTCGCGCCGATCGTGCGCGACATGCGCGACCTCGGGCTCTGGGTCAACCAGGCCGAGCGCTTCAAGCTCTACGACGAGCTGGTGATCGCCCGGGCGCAGAAGCTGGCGGCGGTCCGGAAGATCCTGGGGAAGCCGGACTTCAACCCGAACAGCCCGCCGCAGGTCCGTGCCTGGCTCTTCCAGGAGAACGAACTCACCCCGCCGCTCAACACGAAGAACAAGCCGTTCAACCCGAACGACCCCTCGCACGTCGCCGCGACCTCCGAAGATGCGCTGATCCAGATCCTCGACGGGCTCCAGAGCACCGTCGCCGACGCGGCGCTCCGCACCGTGGTCGAGAAGGGGATCGACGCGATCCTGGAGTACCGCGGGCTCGACAAGCTCCTGGGCACCTACGTCGGGCTCAAGGCGATCGAGGACGAGGGGCACCTCAAGAAGCTCCTGGAGCGCGGGGCGAAGATCCACCTCGACCGGATGCTGTACGACTCCGGTGCGGTCGCAGACGCCACCCTCTACGAGGACTGGAGCCACGCCGGCTGGGGCGAGTGCGCCGTTCTCCATGCCGGGTGGCTGATCCACACCGTCGTCTCCGGCCGCTGGTCCTCCTCTCCGAACCTCCAGAACTGGCCCGAGCGCGTCGTCCTCGACTGCTACAAGTGCGAGGGGGCGGCGAAGGCGGCCAAGGGGGCGCCCGCGATCCCCCAGGCGGAGGCGGTCTGCCAGCGCTGCTGGGAGGAATCGAAGAAGCCCGGGGAAGAGGGCCTCGGGCGCTGCGCGGGGAAGATCTACGTCAACACCCGGGCGATGATCGAGGCGCCCCCGGGGCACGTCTTCGTCGGCGCGGACATGGAGCAGGTGGAGCTGCGGCTCTATGCGCTCCTCGCGGGCGACGAACTGCTCCTCGACGCTTTCGAGAAGGGGCTGGACGCCCACGCCTGGAACTTCGCGACCATGGCCAGCTCGGATCCGGCCGAGCAGCGCGCCTGGTACGCGGACGCCGTCGCACGGGGGCTCAAGAACGACAGCAAGATCAAGCATTGCCGAAACATCGCGAAGCGGTTCGTGTACCTCATTCTCTACGGCGGGGAAGAGGAGCTCCTCTTCCAGACGATGGCCTCCGAGCGCACGCCGGACGGCGCGCGCGCGTTCCCGGGGCTGACGGAGAAGACGGTCCACGACTGGTTCGAGAACTGGCACCGCGTGCATCCGTGGACGCGGGCCTGGCAGGAAGGCGTTGTCCAGAAGTGGTACAAGCGCGGCGCTGGGAACGGCGGCTGGATCGAGACGGAGCTTCACCACCGCAAGCGGTTCTTCCTCGGCGGCCTCGATCGCAACGCGATGTGCAACATGGAGATCCAGGGGACGGCGGGCGACATGATGAACGAGGCGGCTATCGAGTTGTGGAGGCGGATCCCCCCGCGCTCCTGGTCCCCTGTGACCGGGATGCGCCTCCAGATGCACGACTACCTGGGTGTCGTGGTCCCCGAGGAGCGCGCGCAGGAGGCGGCGGTGATCGTCAGGTCGGTGATGGAGCGGCGGCTGGGGAGGATGAACTTCCCCTGTGAGGTGAAGATCTCCAAGTCGCTGGCGAAGCAGTGAGGCACCAGGGGAAGCGGCCCGCGCCCCGCAATGCTCACGAGCGCGCCTGCGTCCTGTTCGCTGCGTACTTCCGGCTCATGGGTTGCACGGGCATCTACACGGACGCCCCGGGCTACCGGAAGCCGGAGGTGATCCTCGGCGCCCAGGCGAACCACGCACCGGCGCTCACCTGCTGGCGGAACTGCCCCAGCGGGCAGCGGAGCGCCGTGATCCTCGACACCGCGATGATGGAGGGCGGCTCGACGGACATTGCGGAGATCGTCAGCCGGTTGCAGCTCTTCTACTCCGCCGCGCGGGAGTTGCACGGTGAACTGCACGTCGTTGTTCCGCTTCTGGTTTTCAAGAAGCGGACGCCCGGGGAGAGGGTGATCCGCCGCGTCCTGCGCCGCAACGGCATGAAGGCCGTTGCTCGAATCTGGACTCTGTAGGCTAGTCAAACGTCGGACCGGTGGTGTAGAACAGCGCAATCCACTTGGAGGTGGAAACACAATGGGAAAGCAGACGCAGATCAGCCCGAAGATCCTCTTGATCGATGAAAGCACCCCGGGTGACGGGCGCGCACCGCCGCCGCGCGAGGTCCAGACCATCGCCGCCGACGACGTGGGCGACCTCAACGACCTGCTCAGCGACCGGACGACGGTGCTGGGCCCCGCGATGGAAGGCTCTGCGGCGCCGTCCTCCTCCGAGGACGGGGACCTCGATCTGCTGTTCGAGGAGGCCGTGGCCAACGACGGCTTCCGCGGGATGACGGCTTCCGCTCTTGCGGGCGGGGTGCGCAGCGCGCCGGTCGCGTTGCAGGAGACGCTCGACGAGGACGACGACGGCTCCGACCTCCTGGGGGACAGCCCGACGCCCCCGCCCGCGCGCACCCCGGCGGGCCCGGCCGGTGAGCCCTGGGTCCGCCAGCAGGGAGAGCTGCCGCTGGTCGCCGCAGTGCCGCCGGTCGCCGCCGCGCCGGGGCCGCGGGTGCGTCCCTTCACGCGCCTCAAGAGCAACGTGAAGGGCATCACCGACATCGAGCTGGGCCCCTGCACGGTGCTGATCGGACCGAACCGCGCTGGGAAGACCAAGGGGCTCTCCGCCGCGATGCTCGCGCTCACGGCGAGCCACCCCGTCTCCGGGAAGGACGACGAGATCTTCAACGCGCTGGCGCCGGAGGGGACGAAGGAGCTGTTCGCCACCATCGAGGGGCCAGACGGGACCCTCACCTACCGGATCCAGAAGAAGTCGCGCGGGGAGGGCTTCAAGAAGCACACCCACGAGGCCACGGGCGACCTGGCGAAGCTGCCGAAGGCGGATCTGGAGCGCGCCGTCCCGGCGCTGGCCGTCGCCGAGCTGCTCGGCGGGATGGGTGCGGCCCGGGCCCGGGAGGCGATCTTCAAGCGCTTCGCCGGCGGCATGAAGGTGGCGGCCCCACGCTTCCTCGACGCGGACCAGAAGGCGCTCTGGGACAAGGCGATGGCCGCAGTCAAGGGCGAGGACGATGTCGAGAAGGCGTCGGAGGCGTGCGGCTGGCTCCGGGCCTACAAGGCGGAGCAGGATGCCCAGAAGCGGACGCTCGCGGCGGAGATCGAGCGGCGGCGGACGGCGGCGGAGGCGGTCGGGGACGTTTCCGAGGCCGCGGTGACGGCTGCGGAGAAGCGCCTCGACACGGCGCGCCTCTACGAGCGCTTCGGCCAGGCCCGGGCGCGCCGGGCGGACGTGGCCGCGAAGCTTGCCGCCGCGAAGCAGGAGGCGGCCGCCCTGCCGCCGCTGCCGGCGCCGGTGATCGAGCCGACGCCCTCCCAGGAGGACCTCGCGCAGATCAAGGCGCTGGGGGCCCAGGCGGAGAAGCACGCAGCGGCGGCGCGGGCGAAGAGCGACATGATCGTGGTCGCGCGGGACCGCCTCCGGGTGCTGGAGAAGGCCCAGGGCTGCCAGTCCTGCCCGACGTGCTCGACGCCCGGCGTGGACCTCGTCGCCCCGCGGGATCGCTACGTCAAGGCGATCGCCGGGGCGCAGAAGGCCATGGAGTCGGAGATCGCGCTCGGGGCCGCCGTCACCCAGAAGGCGGACGCGATCCGCAAGCGCTTCGAGGAGACGAGCGCGCGGACCACGGCGGCCGGGCGCACCGAGATGACGCGCATCCAGGGGCTCCGCACCGCGGCCGGCAACGGGCTCCGGGGCCTCACCGCCGAGCTGGCCGGGATCGATGCCGCTCTCGCGAGCGTGCCGGCCGACCCGGGGATCTCCGTCGCCGACGCGGAGGCCCACCTCGCGAAGCTCCGTGAGATCCGCGTGCAGCTCTCCGATCTCCAGAACGCGGGGATCAAGCAGAAGGCGGCGGAGACGCTGGCGGACCGCGCTGGGCGGCTCAGCGACGAGGCGGGGAAGATGCTCACCGCGCTCCTCTCCACCGTGAAGGGGCAGGCCGAGGCGGCCGTCAACGAGCACATGCCTGCCGCGTTCAAGGCGGCGCTGACGCTCCAGACGCCTGACGGGAAGCCGATCTGCCGCTGGGAGGTCGTGGGGATGGACGGGCGGCCCCACCGCAAGCACGCTGCGTCCGGCGCCGAGTTCTCGATCCTCGCCAACGCGGTGGGGAACGCCTGGACCGCGGGCGCCCCGATCCAGATCCCGATCCTCGACGACGCGGACCTGGGCTGCTTCACCCCCGAGGGCCTGACCCAGTTCCTCGCGACGATCCAGGCGAAGGTGAAGGCGGGCGAGCTGACCCAGAGCATCGTCGCGCTCAACCGGAGCCCGGAGGCCATCCCGCCGGGGTGGACGGTGATCCAGCTGCCCGAGCCGGCCGCTACGCCGTGAGCCGGGACGTGGACCGCCTGGCGTCGGAGCTGGTCGCCCTCCACACCGCGGAGGTTCGCCTCACGGTCTGGGAGCACCGGATCCGGCGCCGGGCGGAACGCGCGGAGCAGTCCACCGCCGCAGCCACCGTGCGTGCGTTGGGGGCCGCGGCGGATAGTCTCCAGGCCACCCGGGAGAAGATCGAAGCCACCCGGGAACGCCTTTTCGACGCAATCGATCGCATGGATTGATAGCTCGTTGACACAGTCGTCTGGCTTTGATAGTCATCTAGTCCACGGAGGTAACACATGGACAATGGACGGCTCGCAGCAAGCATCGACCGGCGGATCACCGCCGTGGCAGCGCCCCTGATCGAGGCCGCGATCACGAGCCTCAAGGCAGGGATCCTCTCCAGCCTTGGTGCCGTGACCCCCGGCGCCGTGACCCCGGCCCCGGACCGCCTGGACGGCCCTCGCCGCTTCGCCGCCGCGACGGAGGGTCTCTGCGGGGTGGCGACCAACGACGAGCTCGGCTCGGCGGCGCACTGCACGCAGCCCCAGCGCTGCCGGGGCTACTGCTCCTCGCACTACCAGCAGGCGCGGAAGTACGCCTGGCCGATGCCCTGCCCCGAGGACTTCGAGGCCCCGCCCCCGCGGCCCCGCGGGCGTCCGAAGAAGGGGATCCGGTCCCGGACCCCCGTGCAGCAGCTCCCGCGGCGCAAGAGCAGCAAGCGCCGCTCGAAGAAGCAGTAGTAGTCGCGCCGTCGTCGCAAGCCCACAGGGCGGTGCCTGCCGGCACCGAGGAGGGGTGATGGACGCAGCAGAGAGGATCCGCGAGCTGGAGGTTGCGCTCGCGGACGCGAAGGACCAGGCCATCCGGGACCGCACCGACCTCTTCTCGGCGGGGGAGCGCGTGCGGATCCTGGAAGACGCCCTCGCCGCTCGGGATGCCGGTGCCGCTCGGGCCGCGGACGCGGCGTTCGAGGCCATGATCCAGCGCCCGTCACCGCAGACGATCCAGGAGATCCAGAGCGAGCAGTACGCCTGGGCCATGCACAACTTCGGGCTCGTCCCGCCCTGGCAGCCGCTGCTCGGTGTGCTGGAGGAGCTGGGAGAGCTGGCGCACGCCTACCTCAAGAAGGCGCAGGGGATCCGCGGGACCTCCGCGGAGCATGACGCCAAGCAGCGCGATGCGGTCGGCGATCTGGCGATCTTCCTCTTCCACTTCTGCGCGCTCTCCGGCTGGGACTTCACCGAGATCGTGGCGGAGACGTGGGCCGTCGTGCGCAAGCGCGACTGGAAGAAGAACCCGATGAACGCGGCTGAGGTCGCCGGTGAGTGACGCGGCGGACTATCGACCCGTGATCGGTGGCCGCGTCGATCGTCGCACGGGCCAGATCCTCCCGGACCCCCCAGGAGCCGGCGCCGAGCCCTACCGGATCTACGATCCGGAGACCAACTCGGTCGCGGTCCAGTGGGGCGGGCCGCCGAAGGGGCCGGTGCGCCGGCACGCCCTGGCCGACGGGACGGAGGTCCTCCTCCCGCTCGCGGACGGGCCCACCGAGGAATGGCTGGCAGCGGCGCTGCGGGCCGAGGCCACGGTCTCCGACGCGGTCGCGCGGCTCCGGGAAGACATTCGGCGCGTGCCAGATGGCGGGAACCACCACGGCTTCACGCAGCAGCTGGCCCACGACGTGGAGGCCCTGATCTGGATGCAGCGCCCGCGCTGGAACACGGCGGACGCCGAGGCGCGGACCGCAGATGAAATCTCCGGCAAGCTCCTGCCCACCTTCTGCCTGGACCGGGACCGCAACTGCCGCAGGCGGATCGAGGAAGCCGTCTCGGGGATGTACGTCTCTCTCCGCTCCGCTGAGAATCGCTTGGCCGTGGAGCGCGAGACGCGCGTGAACGCAGCGACGGCGAAGCTAGCGGAAGCTGCCTGGCTGCGCTCCGCCGCCGCGCTGGGCGCCGCGCCGTACCACGCCGGGCAGTGGCGAGAGACGAGCTACTCGCTGCCGGGCACGGGCTTCGCCTGCGGCCACTGCGGGCAGGGAAAGAACCGGCACAGCCCCGACGGCGGTGGGCAGTTTTTTCGGCTTTGCCCCACGACTACGTGCGGTCGGGGCTGCGACAACTGCGATCCGGCATGGTCGAGGGGCGGCGCGCCCACCATGTGGCGCTGCATGGGAGACGGCGGGGAGACCTACTGGGTCAACCATCCGCTTGTGAAGGATCTCACGCGCGCGCGAGACCGCGTCGAGCAGCAGCGCCAGTCGCGATTCATGGACCCGGCAACGCGCCGCTACCTCTGGGCGGACCAGGACGAGATCCTGTCCGCCGTCGCCTTCCTGGACGCGGTCACGCCCCCTGTCGATCCCGCGCTGGGGCAGACGAAGTCCTACGACGCCGGCCTGATCGCGACGACCATCGTGCAGCGCCGCGCCAGCATCTTCAACCAGAAGCCCATGATGACGACGCACCTGCACGGGCGCATCGTGAAGCCCGTGCTCGACCCCGATTCCCCGACGCCCGCCGCCGCGGGCAATGGAGGTAGCACCGTGAGCGAGAAGACGAAGTTCGACAAGGTGAAGGACATCACCGCCGAGGTGATCAAGGCAGGGGCCTGGATGGCCTGCGCCTCGGAGGTCAACTCGATCACCCGGGACACGCTGGTGGCGCTGCTCCACCGCGGGCTCGACCCGACCGGCCAGGACGAGTCGCTCCGGGGGCGGATCGGGACCCTCCTCGATACCGAGGCGGGCCGCGTGCTCGTCGGCGGTGCGGCCGGTGCTCTGGCCCTCGCGGCCCCCGCCGGCATCGTGCCGGTGCTCTCCGAGGAGCAGAAGGACCGGCTCGGGATGGAGCTGCTCAAGGGGGCCACGGCCCGCGGCCTCGGCGGGCTGGTGGGCCAGATCAGCGGCCCGCTGATGGCACGGCTCACCACGGCGCTCCAGGGCGTTCCGGTGATCCCGGCCGACGACGTGGAGTCGAGCCGTGGCCCGCGTAGCTTGGACGATCCGCCGGCGCGCCTCGCGGATGTCACCGGCGAGCCGGCCAAGGCCCACGCGAGGTAGCCCATGGGCGACCATCCGCCGATCGCCGTGTGGAATGACCTCTGCGAGGACATCCGTTCGGCACCCCGCTACCGCCACTACAAGGGGGGTTTCTACCGGGTGCTCACCGCGCACGCCGTGGCCGAGGCTACGGGTGAGCGGATGGTCGTCTACTTCACGGATGGGCCGCTTCGCGGTCGAGAGACGATCTGGATCCGGCCCTACGCCGAGTTCTTCTCGACGGTGACGCTCGACACCGGGGAGAAGGTGCTCCGCTTCGTGAAGCACACCGGGCCAAGCTGGTGAGCCGCGATCCGCAGCTCACCGACGAAGAGATCCAGCTCTTCTGGGAGAAGGTCTCCCGGCCCTCCGGGGCGAAGGCTTGCTGGCTGTGGCTCGCGGCGCTGGACAAGGACGGCTACGGCGTCTTCTGGTACCGGGGCGGGACGGAGAAGGCGCACCGGATCTCCTACCTGATCGAGACGGGGCGGTTCCCGGCCCGCGGGGCCCTGCTCGACCACAAGTGCCGGAACCACGCCTGCATCCGGCCGAAGCACCTGGAGCCGGTGACGCACACGGTGAACGTCCTCCGGGGGATCTCGCCGGCGGCGAAGAACGCAGCGCGGACGGAGTGCGAGAACGGGCACCCGTTCACGGCGGAGAACACCTACGTCCGGCCCGGGCGCGAATCGCGCGAGTGCCGGGAGTGCCAGCGGCAGCGAACTGAGGCTCGTCGGCGCCGGTGATCGGGCGCCACCACAAGCGGGAGGCTTCATGCGGCTAATCGGGTTGAACGGGGAAGCGCGGTCGGGGAAGGACACCGTCGGGAGGATGATCCAGGCGGCGATGCCCGGCGCCGCGTCGATCGCCTTCGCGGAGCCGCTCAAGCGCTTCCTCAAGGAGATCTTCGACTGGGACGAGCGCCACGTCAGCGGCGACCTCAAGGAGGTCGGCGACCCGCGCTACCCTCGGCCCCCCGAGCCGTTCCACGCGGAGACCTCCGCGACGTTCCTCACGCCGCGCTACGCGATGCAGCGGCTGGGGACGGAGTTCGGCAGGCGCTGCTACGACGGCGTCTGGGTGGACCACGCGATGCGCCGCGTGCGCTTCCTCCTTGGCGTAGATCCGTTCGGCTTCGATGTCCACAACGGCGGGAACGCGCCGCTCGTGGTGATCACCGACTGCCGGTTCATCAACGAGGCGGAGGCGATCCGCGCGGCCGGCGGCGTCGTCTGGCGCATCGTCCGGCCTGGCGCCGGAGCGCAGGGCGGGATCTCCGGGCACGCCTCGGAGGCGGAGATGGTCTCGCCCGAGTTCCTCGCGCAGATCGACGCGACCCTGCAGAACGACAGCACGCTCGACGCGCTCCGCGGGGCGGTGGTGAGCCTCCTCGGGCGCCAGATGAAGGACTGGGAGGGGCGATGATCAAGTTCGAGAGCCTGACGTGGACGACCACGATGACCCGTGCGCGCAGGCGCATCCCCGCGCGGAAGCACATGGAGGCGGCGCTGCCGGAAGGGGGCCGGGCGCTCCTCTTCCAGATCTCCCACGAGATCCCAGGTATCAAGTCCTGGCGCGCGAGGATCAACACGCCGCGCCACGGGTGCCTCGGCTACGCGGACGCAGAGACCCCGAAGGCCGCCTTCCAGATCGCCGCTCGCAGCGCCGTTCGGCGCACCCGCACGCACGTCGAGGAGCTGCGCCGGACAATCCAGGAGGTCAAGCGGGTCAGCTCCGCGCTCCGGAAGCCGGGGGCGGGGAAGCTCCGGCGGGGCCGGTGAGCGCTGTGCCGGCCGCGCGCCTTCTCCAGATCGGGATCCTCGCCGGCGGGCCCGAGGACATCTACCGGGAGTGGGTCCCGCGCTGCCGGCGCGTCGGGATCGAGCTGCGCTACCACCTCACGAAGCCCAACGACTTCAAGCGGCCCCTGCCCCGCGACGCGCGGGTGATGATCGTCCTCTACGACATGATGGGGCACCAGGCGTCGGGCGACGCGCGCGCAGAGGCCAAGCTCCGCGGGCTCGCGTGCGTTCTGGCTCCCCGGAAGTGGTCCGTCGCCGTCTCGCGGCTTGCCGATGCCGGCTTCGTAGAGATCGGGGCCCCGTCGCCGCTCTCCGTCGTGCCATCGAAGGGCCCCGGGCTCTGCCCTCACCAGCGCCCGATCCGGACCTGCGCCGCCTGCGCGCCGGTGTCGGTCTCGGCAGAGGTCCTCGACGCGCAGGAGCGTGCGCAGGCCAATGCGCTCTCGGAGAAGGAAGAAGCGCTGCTCGACGAGATGCTGGTCCAGGAAGCAGATCTCGAAGCTCGGTTGACCCAGGCCGCGGACGCCGAACGCCGCGCCGTAGAGGAGAAGCGGATGGAGAACGACGAAGTGCTGCTCTGCTGGGACGACAACACCGGAGACAGCCGCCAGGAGCGGCTGAACCGGAGCAAGGCGAAGGTGCGGATCGAGAAACTCCTGGAGGCCGGGATCGACGGCCGCACGATCTCTCTCTGGGGGAAGCTCCCCCTCAAGCTCCGGACCGTCGTGGAGGTGTCGCTGTGACCATTTCTGCTCGTGTGATCGCCGATTCGATGTCGCCCGCAGGCAAGCGGATCACCACGTTCGTCTGCGAATACCCGAGGTTCGTTCACTCTGAGATCATGACGCACCGGATGCTCTCGCGGAACGCTGCCAGCAGCCGGGCGATCCCGGTCTCGAAGATGCTCTCCCGCGTCTTCGAGAATCCCGCGACGCCGGAGTGGTGGGGCAAGAACCAGAAGGGGATGCAGGCCGCGGAGGAACTGGATCTCGACGCCCGGGCCAAGGCGGAGAAGCTCTGGTGGGGCCTGCGGCGGATCGCGCACGACCACGCCTCGATGCTCTCGGACATCGGGCTCCACAAGCAGATCACGAACCGGATCCTCGAGCCGTGGCTGACGATCGTGGTGGTGATCACGGCGACCGAGTGGGACAACTTCTACCACCTGCGCCTGGACGCGCTGGCCCAGCCTGAGTTCCGGATCCTCGCCGAGCGGATGCTGACGGCCCACAACGAGAGCGAGCCCCGGGCGCTCCGCTACGGTGAGTGGCACCTGCCGTTCATCTCCGAGGACGAGAAGCTCGACCTGGACGGTCGCAGCGACGAGGGGCTCTGGCTCCCCCTGATCAAGGCGAGCGTCGCGCGCTGCGCCCGGGTCTCGACGCTCAACCACGACGGCTCGGCGCCGGATCAGGCCGCCGATCTGGCGCTGCACGACCGGCTCCTCGGCGCTCACCACGTCTCGCCCTTCGAGCACCAGGCGCGGCCGGCCGATCCGTTCGACGTGGACATGACGCTGACCCCCCAGGAGGATCTGCGGCGGCTGGCGCGCTACCGGTCGGGCAACTTCGTCGGCTGGCACCAGTACCGCAAGGACCTCACCGGAGAGAACGTCGAGCGGTACCCCGGGCTCCTCGACAAGTCGCACCTCGCGAAGCGGGACGAGCGGTGATCGAGTGCGCGTGCCAGGTCGAGGAGGGGACGACGTTCCTCTGCCACTTCCACTCGCGTGAGCGGGAGTTGCAGGCGGCCCGGCAGGCCAGCTTCGATGCGAAGGCCGCGCTGGAGGCGGCGAAGCGGCGGCTGGTGGACTACCTCGCCGGTGAGCGCCGGGGCGATCGGGAGCCGCTGCACTTCCGGATCGCCCGGGGGATGAACCGGCAGCGGCTGCTCTACGAGGTTGAGATGGCCTGCGCTCTCCGGCTCCGGGCCGGGCGCGTCGCTGAGCAGCTCGTCATCGACTGGATCCGCGACTTCACGTAGGGGAGGCGACGATGCCTGATATCTGGCCGATCCCGGGCCGTCCCGGGGAGTTCTACAACTCCCACACCGGGCGCTACACGGCGCTCTATGAGACGGGCGACCTCTGCACGCGGCTCCCGCTGTTCCACCGGTTCATCGACGACATCGACCTGGAGCGCGAGGTCCGGATGATGGCGGGCGTCGGAGAGGTCAGCCTCCCTCACCGAGAGAGCGGCGACTACGAGACGCGGGTCCGGATCCCGCGCCACCAGCGGTGGAGGATCAACGCGATCTCGGTCCCGCCGTGGGCCGGGTGGCGGCCGAGCTGGGAGAAGCGGGCTGACCCGGGGCGCCTGGAGGTCAAGGTCAACTCCCGGGTCGTCTTCGGGGCGCCGCTCCTCGCGCTCGCGGACGCCTTCCTCGGGGGCGCGATGGCCCCGGCGGAGGGCGTGACCGCCAAGTGCGACCACTGCGGCATGGAAGCGCCCCGGCACTGGGACAAGCCGATCTGCCAGGGCTGCGGCGCCGCGCTCCGGCTCACCGCGGAGGTCGTCTCGCCCCACCTCAAGCCTGCGATGCGGAGCCCCGAGGCGGGCGCACACATGGGGCGGCTCTCGGACGTGATCGACCTCGACGACAACTACGATATCCGCTTCATCCTGATCCCCACGCGGGCCTGTCCCGAGGACTTCGAGTGCTCGGTGGAGATCCGCGGGATCTGGAGTAAGCCGCCCGGCTGCTGAAACTCACACGATGGGAGGGAACATGCGTCTGATCCGAAGCCTCATGCTGCTGGTGCTGCTCACCCCCGGGCTCGCTGCCGCGGGCCGCCTGACGCTGGAGGCCGATCCGCCGTGGCTCCCCGCCGGGGGCGAGCCGGAGACGCTGCGCGCGGCAGCGGCTGGCGCGCGGTTCGACGCACTGGTGATCGTCACCGCGAAGCGCGGCGTGGAACCCCAGTTCAGCGAGTACCTCGCCGCCCGGGTGGGCGCGCCGAAGATGGTCGTCCTCGGCATCGATCCGGAGCACCGCAAGATGGCGCTGCGCTACGGGACGGGGACGGGGCTCACGAAGGTGGACGCCGATCGCGCCCTGGGCGCCGCCCGGCCCCACTTCAAGCGCGCCGACTGGCTCGGGGGCGCAGCGGCGACGCTCCGCTCCCTCTCGACGCCGGTACCCACGCCGGCCCCCGCGCCTGCGGTCGAGGCTACCGGCGGCCTGGATCTGCCGCTCTGGGCCTGGATCCTGATCGCGTCCGTGATCTTGCTCCTCCTCTTCGGGGCGCTCGTGACCGTGGCGCAGGCTCCGCGGCGACGCTCGTCGGCTTCGGGAGCGGCTGGTACCTACTACCGCCCGGGCTCGGGCAGCTCCGACTCCGGCTTCGTGGACGGGCTGCTGATCGGCTCGATGCTTCCCGGCTCGACGCCCCCGGCGGCCGCTCCGCGCGAGGAGCCGTCGCGCTCCTCCTCGTCGTCGTCCAGCGACAGCGACTTCTTCGGCGGCGGGAGCAGCGGCGGCTTTGGCGGGGGTGGTTTCGACGGCGGCGGGAGCAGCGGGGACTTCTGATGGGTGGGGATCCGTGTAGCGCCCGCTGCTACGAAGAGCTGGTAGAAGAGGGCTACATCGGGAAGCGCCAGGCGATGGTCCTCTCGATCTTCATCGAGCACCGGCGGCTGACGGGCCTAGAGGCCGCGGACCTGGTGGCCGAGCGCTTTGGCAGTGACATCACGAACTCGGAGACGGTGCGGAACCGGATCACGGAGCTGACGGCTCAGGGCCTCCTGCGGAAGATCGAGAAGGTCGTCTCTC
>ERZ1292625.2276-Hain-H41-01um-R1-2276-length-18378-cov-8_pt1 | contig 18378 bp, 25 predicted proteins | sample MGYA00564400_ERZ1292625 | MGnify/ENA primary metagenome ERZ1292625 (study PRJEB36523, sample SAMEA6512639) | groundwater metagenome | collected 2019-01-08 | study: AquaDiva: Metagenomics assemblies of 32 groundwater samples
TATTTTCTTTTTCATATTTATTTTATATATTTCTAATAGCGACCATTGTAATACTGACTGGACTATCGCTGACTTCTCCTGTAACATTGACTTGTGCTGTCCACGCTTGAGCTATTTCGGATTGTGGAAAGGGGACAAGATAATCTCTTATCACCGTTCCTCCAACAGGAACGACCAAACTTTCTACTATCGTGCCACCAGTCCCGCTACGAATATCTACTCGCAATGCATTTGTGGAAGTATTAGCACCCGTAACTGATACGATGTCTAATAATGTTTCCTCAACACCTAATAAAACAGTTGTTTCAGAAACACGGGTCAATGTCGTTTGTGCGGTGGAAATTAAGTCACGAGCTTGATATGGTGTCATAAGTTGTCGCCCCAAATCATCGTGGCTTTGCACAACATTTGCCCCATTTAACGAAGCGGTGGGGTTGGTTGTTCGTGCTACTCCTATTTTTTTTGCTATGTCTGACATAAATCTTTGTTATTATTTTTAATAAAATAGCGAGAACTGTTTTAATTCAGTTCCCGCCTTTTGTATAGGTTAGGTTATAATGTTATATTATATCAGATTATATTAAACTTGTCAAGTAATTGATTAAACTTTCTCTATCTGCTTGTGGCGTTTTAATTAAATCTCTAATTGAAGAATAGACCGAATGTTGAATAACTAATCTTTCTAACTTTTCCTTTGAGTTATTAAGGTCTTTAAATTGTCTTTCTATTTCTGAAAGTTGATATTGACAAAAGTTAGATATAGTGTCTAATGTTATTTCCTTAGATAAGATAACTTTCCAGTTTTGGATTGTATCTTTCTCCTCTGGGGTTAAATCCTCAGCTTTTATGTTTTTCTTTTGTAATAATCTTGAGAGTATATTCATATTATCCTGCGTTCATTAGTAATAAAGTTGAAATATTTTTGACCACAACCACACTATGCACCACGACTAATTTAGGGTCTTGGGTTGTGCCTGCTTCATCTGCCGCACTCCAATAGTTTCCCGATACCCTGTCTGGCGAAACAGCCACTGATTGATTTTCTATATCGTGTCCCTCCCTAATGCCGAATTTAGAAACGCCTGTTTTTGACACATTTGATATTCCTGTGGCGTTGAAGGTGAAATCTTTATAAGCCGCAGTTGTAAGTCCTGTGTGGTCTAAACTTGGGGCTTGTAACACCGTTCCTAATTGGTCAAAATCTGCAGTGCCCACCGCAGTATTTGAGGCTGGGGTAGAAGTAACAACACCAGTATAGGAATAAGCATCATTTATTGCATCACTTGTGGTTGTAAGATAAAGCGACATTGTCGCTGAATCAACCGTATCTGTATCTGAAATTGCCGAAGTGTCAAATAAAATAATAGAACGCCAAATGTTATAGTTTGTTCCATCGGGATTAAGGTGTGAATAAATAGCCGTAGCTGAATCAGATGCAGCACTTCCATCAGCAGCATCTCTTGCAGTAGCCCAAACACTATTGGCGTTTTTTATGTATCCATCAACAGAAGTAGATTCAACATCTGGGTTAGGATAAAAAGTAGAGGTAGTATTGCCGATTTTACCCTTGATAATATTTGTATTTTCCTTACCGACAAGAGAAATCGTATGGGCAAGGTCTTGGCGGATTGCTTCAATCGGGTCTTCCCTTAATTTTCTCTGTTTTAATTCACCAGTAATTTCATCAGTCCAAGTTCTGACGATTGTCCCATTCGGGTCATCAACTAAAATTGGGGGATTATAAATTCTAAATCTTTCTATATCAACACTTCCATCTTTACCAAATCCTAACTGTTTTTTATTTTTCCAAGCCCTTGCAAAGAGTTCTATCCCCCCCTTAATAGTTTTTAGTTCTGTGATTTCTATATCCAATCCATTCTTAAGAAACTTGCCATTATGATTTAGCTTGGCAATTTCTATAGCCTTGATATTTGTTTTCTCTTCGGCTGTTTTACTTGTAAGCAGTTCGTTAATCATATTATGAAGCGAAGCCCTTTACTTATATTTCCCTCGTAAATAATGCTGTTAAATAAACAACAGTTCCTGTAATGTCCCCCATATCAGCAGTCCAATTGTTTCCAGTATCAGAAGCAGATTGCGGAAGTGGAATAGGTGTTGCAATACCCGCAGTTCCGTTTGCTGGGACTTGAAGGGTCATAATTACATTTCCTGCTGTTACTGGACGAATATCTACTGTAACTGCAACATCTGAATTATTTGCACCCATAACATAAATAAGGTCGTGGAAAGAACCTGCAGAAGCTGACAAGAGTGTGGCTTCTGTTCCATTCGTAAGAGATACGTAAGCTGTTGCTATTAAATCTCTAACTTGTAATGGTCTAATTAGTTGTCTTCCTGTGTCGTCATAAGAAGCAGAAACAATATCTCCACCAGCCACTGCTGTTGGATTTGCTGTTCTTGCTATTCCACCTTGTTTAACTGGTGCAGAAGCGTCATCTATTGCATCAGATACCGTTGTTCCTGTTACTACTGTTGAAGTTATTGAACCTGAAACTGATACCGTTCCGTCAATCGTGAGAGAACCACCTGCATCACTTATAGGTAATGGATTTGAACCAGAGTATTGAACTCCCGAACTATCTACAAGGGCTGTTTTAACTGAATTTGTTATATCACTTACAAGCCAAGTTGCTTTCATTACACCTTCCCCGTCTAATAGTGTGACCGCAACTGAATTAGTTATTCCACTAACTGCAACTGTTCCCTCTATCGGTAATGTTCCTCTATAAGTCCCTTCTCCATTAAGTAAATAAGCACCCGTTGAAGTAATAGAACCAGTAACACCAACATTTCCTTCAATAGGATAAGTTGACCTATATGTTCCATCTCCATTTAAAGAAGTAATTGCAATAGAACCAGAAGAACCACTTACATATACACTCCAGTTTGCACCACTTACTTGTGAAATTGGAACTGCACTTGCTCGTAATTCTGTGTCTGTTAGTCCTACACTACCTGTTTCAACCGATACTCTTAATCTATTATCAGAATTTAAGTAATCAGCATAGGCAGATTGTGAAAATCCTTTTATTGTAAAATAATCGTGTTTTCCACCACCCCCACCTCCTGAAATTAGTGTGGTTAGATTTTCTAACAAATTTAATGGTTTACCGTCTTTATCTCTTAACTGAACTGGTAGTGGGTGCTGTAAATCTACTCCCATAAGTTGAACCCAACCCTTTATGTTCATCTCATCTGGCATATGCATTTCGGGCATTTTGATAGGTGGCATATTTACACTAACCTTTGGTTCGGGAACTGATATTGGAGGCACAATAATATCAGGTATATTTGTATTTACCCTTATTTGTGATATTGCACTTTTTATATCATCTTTAGTGATTTTACTTTGTGCAACAAGTTGAGATAAAATTGGTTTAAGTGCGTCAACAATATTTTTGCCTACACTTGAAACTAAATCTCTTCTCTCTTTTTCAACTTGCATTTTGATTGAACTATTTTCTTCTTTAGTTTTTACCAAAATTTGAGCAAGTTTTTTTAAATTATCTTCATTCATATTTATATTATAACATATTTTTATTATTAAGTCAAACCTTTAAACTTCAATATCAGATAATAGACTATTAATATCTGACATTTGTAAATCTTGTGCATTATTTATATTTTCTCCACCACCAGTTGATATTTTATTTTGAGGACGAGGTTGTTGAATAGGTTGTGGTTGTTGTGGTTGTTCGGCTTGTTCAATTTCTTTTAATTCATCAGAAGTTAAATCAACACTCTCTAACATTCGTTTCATTGCAATCTTTCTTATTGAAGGATTATTTGGAAATTGTTGAATTAAGAATATAAACTTTTGTATTGTTTTTATACTTTCTTGTTCCTGTTCGGAAGAAGAAGCAACTATGGGTTTATATCCTTCTGAAGATTTCCAGTCAGATGAATAAACCTTTTTCATATACATCTTTCCACTCTTTCCTTGTTTATAGAGATTAACAACTTTTGGTGCGTTTGCTTGCATTAAAGCGTCCCACTTTACGCACAATTCATACCAAGCATCTCTATAAAACTTCGTCATTCCTATCGTTCTTTCCATCGCCTTTCCTACAAGTATTTCTATCTCTCCGAGTGTCTGTTGTCCCTTTTCTGGTTGTCCTTTTTCAATAGCGGTTGCACCAGTTCCTCTCTCAACTATATTTGTTAAGATGTTTATTGCTTCCAAAGTATCATCAAGACCCGAAATTTCTACTGGTTTTATAACTTTATTTATATCATCTCCCGGAGGAGCTGGAAGCATAACACCCGGGCCCGGTGTATAAGTTTGAGGTGTATAATTCTGACCCGGCAAGAACCAGTGCATCTGAAAGTTCTTTAATGTTCTATTTTCAATTAACTGACTAAACCAAACATTTATAACTTTATTTGGTGTTCTTACTAAATCAGCCACGCTATCAGGATAAATGTCATTCGTTTCTGGGTCTTCTGACCAGATAACAAACGGCCAGAAATCCACACCTAAAACTTCTTCAAGTGTTTCGTCTAATAGTATTATCTCGTTATCAGCATAAACAATAACTCTTTTTTCCCAATCCTTCTTTTTTGTATTCCAAATAGTTGTAAAATGTTCCGTGAGATTTACAATCCTATCTCCACCAGCGTAATAAGGAAATTCATCATCTAACAATCCCATATCTTGCATTCTTTGCATCTTTTTTTGGAATTGTTCTTTGTTGTCTTGTCCTTGTGTAATTCCCGCTTCACTATCAGCCCAAATCTTTAATTTCTTTTTTGCTTCTTTGTCGTATCTTTTATCTGCAAGTATTTCTCTTATTGAACGGAATATATTTTGATGTATAACAAATCTTGCTGTTTCAATTCTTGACGAACTCATTAACGGGTCGTAAACAATATCAAAATTATCGAGAACATCTACTCCTACCCCTTTGTCATTTATATTTAATTTTTTAGCACTAATACCATACAATAAAACATTCTTTTTGTCAAGTATATCTATAAGTTCAAGTTTGTTTTCTTTAAAAGAATTATCCCATATTTCTTGATATAATAATTCCTTATCCATATTTCCCCCTAACTCTTTCCAGTCAACATTCGGAGCATCATCAATTTTAGACAAAAGAGTTTTCACCGTTTCTTTCATTAAAGGAATGTTTACAGCCTGTCGCTGGGTTAAACGATTTGTCTTTACTTTATTTCTATATAGTTCGTAGTTATCATTCCAATCATCGTGTTTGCGTGATTGAAATTTATTTGCGGCTTCTTTCTCTGCCTGCAACTTTATTAGTAATTCATCATTCATAAAAAATAGGCGAAATTATTTGTTTAAATTCCGCCTAATGTTTAGGTATGGAGATATTTTGCTACATTATATCAAATTTTAGTTTATTTGTCAAGTCGTTTTCTTTTAAATGCCCAATAGTCAAGTTGAACACCTTGAAATGTTCCATCTTGGTCAAAGTGTAATGTGGCTTTTCCATTCTTTAAACCTAAAGCACCAGATGAGATTAAAGCACCTAAAATTTCTTGATACCTTAAAGTTTCTTCTTTACTTATGTTTTCTATTTCAAGTTGTATCTTTCCTATATTCATATACCTAAATCTGTGTAATAAGTTGGTAATGGTTGTGATTGTGAAGGAATATAAATAACATTTTTAGAAGCAAATGTTAGCATTAAAGCATCTGCAACATCAGGACTTTCAAGACCTCTCTTTTTCATATCCTCTTTGCTTTCTATTTGTAGTTGTCCTTTTGAATTAAATTTATATTTTATATTTGCAAGTTCATAGAAGTCATCATCGTTAAGTAAATCAGCATCTTTAATCCACTCTTTTACTTTTCCTGCATATAACTCTGCCCGTAGGTTTAAATAATTTTCTTTGTCTTCTGGGCTTTCTGCAACATTAACAGCGTTTACTTTCCAACCTTGTTCTTTCATTCTATCATACACCCCTGCACCAATTCCTATAACATCAATATAGATATTCTCTGGTTTTACATTCTCATCTTTGGCAATTTTTAAAACTCTGCCTGTAATCTCCATTGTGTCTAAACTTGAAAAAACGTCTTTCTTGACAACTTTCTCCATTTGTCGTATAATAATAGCAGTTCTATCATCTCCAAATCTTGCAACATCTACTCCCATTTTCTTTTCCCAGTGAGGTAATACATCAACATTTCTATGTATTGCTTTTGAAACATCGTCAATACTAATTAAAGCGTTTACATCTTGTGAAGGAAACTCACCTAATACACGAACTTTATAGACATCACTATCTTCCCCATAACGAATTTTAAACTTCTCTATATCTGCACTTGTTATAAGTCCCGGAATAACTATTTTTCCCTCTTTTATATTTGGAGTATCAAAGGCAGAAATCTGCATTTTCTTTACATTGGGAAAACGAAAACTATCTGCAAATCTACCTGTTGTTTTCAGTGGTTGTCCTATTCTCACAATCTTTTCAGGGGTAAGTCCATCTATTGCTTCCTCTATTTCGGGTTGAATACCGCTTGCTTCATCTACAAGAACCATCAAATGTGGCGAATTACCACTTACAAAACATCTCCCATTTCTTCGTGCTATAAAAGTGTTGTATTTTGTAGATATGCACCAAACACTTCCCTTATAATTTATCTTTTTAACATTCTTTTTAAGAACAATATGGTCAGTTGTATTTTCTGTAAAAGATAATACATAACAAGTATTTTTAGCCAATTTTTTATATCCTGCTTTTACATTTATACCAAGTGTTGTTGGTTTTCCGATTTTAAGAAGCATCTCTTGGACATTATCCATTAATACCTTTGATGTATTAAATAGTTGTCCTTTTTTTCCATTCTTTCTTAAAGAACCTTCTGCTTCCCATATTCCCTTTAGATAGTAATTTATTATTTCCGTGGTTGCTTCCTTAAACATTTTAGGAACAACCCTATCTTTACCATAACGACCAACATTTTCCAACAACCATCGGCATTTATTTTTATCACAAAGTGAATAATAATCTTGTTTTTTAGAGTATTTTAAATCTTTCAATAAATAATTCTCCAAGTAATCACACCCTCTTTTTTTTGTCTGATAGAATAAAACTTCGTAAAAACCCCCTTTTGAGTGTTGGCGTGTTCCACCATCTCCAGTCCAAAAACCAACAAATTCACAAAATCTTTTTATATCAAATTCTTTAAATTCATTAGGAACTTTTATATTGTTTCCATTCCAATCTATTTTTCTTTGAATAGTAAATTTTGATTTTAATTCGGAGAATTTTTTAAATGACCAATTATGACAAGAACTATCATATTTTGTTGGAAATCTATGTTCATCTGTAACGGCAAAATTTAGAACTTTTCCATTGTATTCATTTAATTGACCCTCAAAGGGATAAATATAAATATCGTCAATGTCTTTCCACTCTGCGTTTGTTTTTCCTAAAGGAACAGAAAGAACCCTGTCTTTTATGTTTAATTGGAACACATTTTTCCACCCTTCTTCTGTTAATATTTCCGTATCATCAGACAAACAATGAAAACCTTGAAACTGTTCTGGTCTGTCGGTTGAAAGACCAAGAGCAAACCAGTTATCACTTATATTTATGGCGGTATCTAATAAAGATTTCTCTGGATAAATCTTTTTTCCTCTAACAGAACCTTTAATCTCTCTCCATAAAATTTCCTTTACTTGACGGAATGTTGGAGCGGTTGTGATTACTATTGAGTTTGAATAAGCGTTTAAATACCAGTGAACAATACGCCCTGATACATAGGACTTCCCAGATGCGTGACAACTTCTAACAGCAACCTCAGAATTATCTCTAACTGCCTCAACGATTTCTTTTTGTTTCTCCCATAAGGGATTTCCTAAAACTTTCTCAATAAAGAAAACTGGGTCAGCTTGGATTTTCTTCTGAAACTTCTGTATCTGTTCCTTTGTCGGAATTTCCATATTTAATAAGTTCTATTAAAGATTGCGGAATTGTTAAATCTAAATTAACACCTTGTTTTGGTTTTCCATCAATCATTTCAACTATATGTTGTCTGTTTTTAGGATTTTCTATATATTCCTCCAACCATTCGTGAAAATACTCAGGATTAGAAGCAAACATTTGCTGTATTTTCTGTTTTGGAGAAATAGCCCCCTTTGGTTTTCCTGCGGGATTTCCAGAGACACCTTTCGGCCATCTATAAGGTTTTATGTTCTCTTCATTTGCCATATTATAACTTCTTTAAATGATTTTTAATCATTTCTATTAACTCTATGATTGATTTGATATTATCTTCAATACCAATAACTCCTTCGGGATATTGGTTGGTTGGTTTAGAACCATAAACCTCCAAATCAAGTGCTTGTAATTGTTTTTCTAACCTATCCGCATCTCTTTGTGCTAATGCTCTTTGGTCGTCTAACCTTGCCTTCTCATCTTTATTTCCGTCTTCGGGAAATTGACTTATTTGTCCATCTAATGTTGCTAATCTTGACTTCATAAAGTCATACTCTTGTCTTATACTTTCTCTTATTTCAAGAGTTTTAAATTTCTTGAACTGATAATCCCAAAGCATTTTTTGTGTGCCTTGTAATTTACCTTTGAAATGAGATTTGGGCGTTTCCTTTTTATATACAGAAACTAACCTTATTAACTCTATAACAAAGATTGCTCCAATTAAAATTTCTATCATATTTTTTTTGCTGTAATTATATAACCGAACTCTATTTGTGGTTTGCCGTCCCAAACTTCTTTGGGAATTTTAACAATTTCCACATCATAAAATCCGTGCTTTTCTAATAATTTTTTATAGTTATGCGCTCTATATCCACTTTTCAACCATAACTTTATTATACCACACTTTTTGAAAGAATGCAACTCACAAAGAATAACATAATGTCGGGTTACTCTTTTTATTTCTTCTATTGCTTTATGAATGTCTTTCACATATAACAATGTCATATCTGATAATGTAATATCTGTGGACTTATCTGACATTGGTATATCTTCAATAGAACCGACCCGCAAAAATGCTCCATTAAATGTTTGTTTGCATAATTCTATCGCATCTTTATTTATATCTATACCGCCTATTTGTTTATAGGGAAATCTCATAACTATATGCTTTAAGTTTGCCCCACCTCCACATCCTACTTCCAATAAACTAAACCACTTCCATTTTGCTAAAATATCGGAAATCATTGTCCTATGTGGGTGGTCAAATGTATCCTGATAAGATATTTTCCAATCTATTTTTCTATCTCTCCACCATTTTTGATAATCTTTTCTCATATTAACTTCTTAACCAATTATAAACGACATTAAAGACCTTTTCTCCAAATATAAACCTTAATCTTTTTTGCCACTCTCTCGGTAGTTTTCTCATTAACCTTTTTTTTAAACTTGATTTTAATTTAAGTAAAGGAACATTCTCTAATCCAAACTTTGCCAATATCGGTAGTATATTACTTCCAAGATATTCGTGTTGTGTGAATGGGTGATTGAATATAGTGCTGATGTTCTCTCCGTGAGTTCCTACAAGATAACCTCTCGTTTCTAATGTTTTGTATTTAAGAAAATCAGGGACAAATTCGTGGCTTTTATATGGACCCGTAAACTTCATATGTTTATAAGGGTCAATAAAGATTTCTCTTTTAAACTTAATCGTGTAGAAAGGCGGATTTGTTGTGGGATTCCATTCTGCAATTCTTCGATTAACATAATCTCCTACATACCCATATCTATAACCGACTGCATCAATATTATTGCACAACTCTTTTTGAACTTCGTCAACCATTCGGGAATAATAACAATCATCACTCGGCTGTATTGTCATTAAGATAGTTTCTGCTTCGCCTATGTTGTTTAAGATTTCACCAATAGACCCGTGTATCGCTTCTGAAAGTCGTTTTAATGCTTCGTCATTATTATATTTGTCGTCCCAGAAACACACACCTGCATAAGTAAAGAATGTTTTAAACTCTTGAATACTATCAAGATACTCTTTAAACTCTTTAACAATATGACAACTCCTTTCTTCATACCTCCAAGAAATCCAGAGAATAAAGTTTTTATTTGTCTGTGCTAAAAGAGATGGAATAACAAATTGTTTAAAGATTTGTATTCTGTTTTTTAACCATCTCTCACCTCTATGTCCTCCATATAATCCTAAACCCGTAAAAGGTGTATACAATAAATGTGCTATTTGTTTATATATTCCTGAAGTCATATTATTTATTTACCCAAGGAAATTTGTTAAATAAATTCTTATAATAATTTTGACCACGGATATTTGGTTTAGTCATATACTTGACAAGTTTTATATTTTCTGTTGTAAACATACCTGCATAAGATATTGTTGAAACTGGGTATTGACCCCATAAAATGCTCTTTGCTAATAACTCGGAAAATCCATCAAATGCAGTTAATCTCAATGCACCTTGCATTTTTTTTGTTTCTTTATCCATTTGTTGTTGAGAAACTCTACAGTGAACGATTACATTTTTTTGTTTGGACTTCCATTTCTTATTGTTGCCGTATAAATGAAATGTTATATCTTTATTATCTTTGGCTAAATCATCTATTTTATCCCAACCATATAACTCAAAATCATCCCCACTAACACTTGTATATAACTCAACATTTCTACTCGGTTTAAATGATGTTTTAAATTTATCTACATTGCCTAAAAATGACGGACAAATGTTACTTAAAATTCCTACCTTTAATAAAGCATCTCTCTCAACATAATTTTCAACCCAACTTTCACAATTCTCATTTATCCATTTTGCTAACGGCTTTGGGTCTGTCTTCATCTCTCCTTTATCATCTAACCAATATCCATTTAAGAAATGCCTAATATCAGAACCGCACCATAAAATCCACCTTTTACCTTGATGTCTTCTTAAAGTCATAAAATCAGGTAGTCCATATAGACCAAAGAATACACAAGGTTTATCTATATCTTTCTTTGGGTTATATGTCTTTGTTCCCCATACCTGCAAGGGAGTTCCCGCAAATCCTCCTCCCAAAGATGGTGCAATTCTACATTTTATTTCTTGCATAATTTAAAAATGATACTAATAATGGATGTGGTTTATCTTTACTACTTTGATACTCTGGATGGTATTGAGCGGTAAAAAAATGTGGTGGCTTATCAAAATCTATTATAACCTCATAATTATTCCAATAACTCTCTCCATTATGAAGTCCAACCTTTAATTTTGGTAGCTTCTTAACAACATAAGTTCCGATACCAAACTCCTCACTTGTGGCATCCTTAACACCTAAAACATTTCTTGCATATTCAATCGCGCATAACTGATGACCGAAACATATACCCAAAAATGGTATCCCGTCTTCTCTTGCTTGTCTGATTAAATCAATCAACTCTTCTGTGTTGTGTGGATTATGCGTTCCACAAATAACCAATCCATCATAATTAGACCACTTTTTATCTATTTCGTCAAATGCCTTTCTAACACTCGTAGAAAAATTGTTTAAAATGAACATTTTCTTAAAAATCTAACTACTTTACTAATAAAACTATATAATCTTTCATCTGTTTTAAAATCCGTATAAGGTCTTTTCTTATACCTCATTACATCTTTTTCAAGTCCTAAATAGGGAAATATGGGATTTTGTTGTAGTATTCTCATTCCCTCTTCTCTTGTTATTTGACCCGAATTTATCATACTTGACAAATGGGCTTTTCTCTTGTCTATATTAAACTTCTCAAATAAGTAAAAGTTTTGAAACCAATCTGTAAATATATTCTCTTCGTGTTTATTTCCATAATCAATCCAATTATATTCATATTCCAATATCTTTATCGCTTTTGCTCTATCATAACCCCAAACATCTAATGGATAAATAATCCTTATTCCTTTTAACCATTGATAATAATTAAATTTAAACAAAGAACAAGTCGGTAGTCCTTTCAGTTTCTTTCCTGTAATCTTTTTAAAAATGTCTTTAATATGAACTAAGTCCCTTGCATTATATCCCCAAGACGGAGGCATAATGCTTTCCGTTGCTACATTTCCACCACTTAAAATATATTTAATCCCATATTTAGAAGCTAACTCATAACTCGTTGCCATTAAAATATGGTCTGTTGGTATTTCTATATTCTTTTGTCCCGCACTCATAAATGCGGATTGAAGTTGTGTGAACTTTTTTAAATCTATTGTATATCTATAAAAAGGAACTTTTAGTTTCTCAACCATTTTTAGTATATTTTCGTCCGATGTTGGTTTATTCCAACCATTATCTACCGAAAAACATAATGGTTTTAACCCTCGTTTTACTATTTCGTGTAATAGATAGGAACTATCAACCCCACCTGAAAGTCCCAAAAGACAATCATATTTCTTGCCCTTAATTACAGGAAGTGTTAATCCTTGTATTTCTTTAAGGGATTTCTGTGCTTGATGACAAAAATTACAAATACCATTAGAATCAATTTTAAATTCTTCAGCACTCTTATCCATTACACATTTCTTACATTGTGTTTGCATAAAATTGTGTGGAGTTTTTGAATAGAACCCCACGAAACTATTTAAGCGAGTATTTTCTCTACGAGTGTTAAACTCTTACTTGCTTCTTTTAACCCTATTCCTTTACCTTCAATAAAATCCCTATAAACTTCAATATGTAGGTCTTCATAAGACAAGTTTTCCTGATTAGAAAGTGTTATTTCCTCGTCATCAGCAATAAGTATTCTGCCTTGTAAAGTTGGACTATCAACTATCTCTATGTGAATGTGGGCTAAACTTTTCCCAAACTTTATATCAGCCACAACCTTTTTGTCGGATTTTTCAACAAATAGGATTTCATATTTATTACCTAACAAAAAGATAAGTAAATCCACATAATGAACACCAAGATTATAAAGTATTCCACCAGACATAACTTGACTACCTTTCCAACCATTCCAGTATTTATCATCTCTAAACATTTTTGCTTCTATAAGAAGTTGTTTCGGTTTTTTAAAGTTGATAAGTTGTGGATGTTTTCTTAATTGTAATACACACTTGACATCTCCCAGATTTTGTGTTCCGTTGATACTTAATGGTTTTTCACAAAGAACTTTCTTGCCTTTTAATAAACACTCCCTAATCATCATTGAATGTAGATAATTGGGTGTGCATATTGATATGGCATCAATTTCTTTGAATTGTGGGCTATTTATCATTTTAACCCAATCAGTAAAGTCAGGTTGTTTTGCTTCGTCAATATCACAAGTTAAAGCGACTTGATGTCCCAGCCTTTCAATACTTTGTTTATGTCTTGGGTATATAAAACCCATTCCTATTATTGCGAACTTCATTTTTTACCTCCGTATTTTTTTATTAAAGTTAAGAATAAGATTTGTTAAAGAACTATCCATCAATTTACAATTATTTATTACGCAATATCCCTATAATTAAACTTCTCATATATGATAAAACTCTTTAATTGAACTAATAATATAATCAACCTCTTCGTTTGTTAATTCGGGGTAGCTTGGTAATCTCACGGCATCTTTAGAGATACTTTCTGTTATAGGCAGATTAAAATGGTCTAATCCTAAATCTTTTACTTTATGGTTTGGTGTTGTTTCTCTTATAAGTATTTCTATACTCTTATTATCCATAAACTCTTTGAACTTCTTTCTTTCTTCATCCGAACCTATGCGAATAATAAACTCTTGAATAACATCATCTTTTGTATATGTTGGTAGTTTTATTGGAGTATCTCTTAATCCTTTACAATACTTATCTGCGATTTCTTTTCTTCTTGATAGAAAATCATCAAAATATTTAATCTTTACATTCAGAATAGATGCCTGTATATTGTCCAATCTTGACTTCCAAGCCCATTGAACTATTTCTGGTGTTGGGAAATCATTTATCCTAACTGATGTTTGAGCCATATTCCAATGGTTTCTTAATAGATAAAGTTGTTCTGCTAACTTTTTGTCATCAGTTACTATCATTCCTCCGTCTCCATAACCCCCTAATAGTTTTGGTGTATTGTGTGAGAAACAACCCACATTGCCAAAACTACCAGCTTTCTTCCCTTTATATTTACTTCCTAACGCTTGACAAGCATCTTCCACTACATATAAATCATATTTCCTTGCCAACTCCATTATCTTATCCATATCACAAACTTTACCGTGAAAATGAACTGGAATAATTGCTTTTGTATTTGGTGTTATTGCTTCTTCTATTAAACCTGCATTCATTAACTCATTCTCTCCTACATCTATAAGTATTGGTTCAGCTCCGCAATGTATAATTGCTTGAATTGTTGCTATAAATGTATGAGAAACCGTTATAACTTCATCTCCTTTCTTAATTCCTAACGCTTTTAATGAAAGAAACAGAGCGTCTGTTCCGCTTCCTACTCCTATTCCGTACTTAGTTCCTGTATATTTAGCCATATTATCTTCAAATTTAGACACCTCTTCTCTTAAAATGAAGTCGCCATTTTTAGCACATTTATCAAATGCTCCTAATATCTCTTCTCTGTGTTGTTCATAAAATCTTTTATATGAATTATTTATGAAGTTTATTTTGTATTCCATCATTTTATTATAAAAAAATTCCCCTTATAAATCGCACGACTTTTTTCTTCTTCGGTCATAAGAGTTTCTTCTAATATTTCTCCGTCCCTTATGCCTATTGTCTTAATTGAAATATCTTTACCTGATTTCTTTATTATTTCTTTTGCTAAATCTAATACTTTAATAGGTTCTCCCATATCTAATATAAAGATTTCGCCTCCCTTCCCTTGAACACTCGCTGTAATTACGAGATTGACTGCTTCTTCTATTGTCATCATAAATCTTGTCATTCTCTCATCTGTTATTGTTATGGGTTGATTGTTTTCTATTTGCTTTTGCCAAATTGGAATAACTGAACCTCTACTTCCTAATACATTACCAAATCTTACAACTATAAATCCTTTCCCTTGATTTTTAACCATTATTTCTCCCATTCTTTTTGTCGCTCCCATTATTGAAGTGGTGGAAACAGCCTTATCTGTGCTTATAAATACAAACTTCTCTAAACATTCCCATCTCTTTGCTTCACTTATTAAGTTATATGTTCCTATTATGTTTGTCTGTATTGCTTCTATCGGGTATTTTTCCATTAAGGGAACGTGTTTATATGCTCCTGCGTGGTAAATAACCTGTGGCTTAAAATCAGAAAATACATCTTTAATTGTGTCAAGGTTTCTTATATCTCCCACTCTTCCATAAATACCTAATTCCTGTTGGATATCAAAAAACCCGCTCTCGTTTATATCAATAGAAAAAACCTTATTATCCTTACATAATTGTCTACATAATTCCGAGCCAATAGTTCCAGCCCCACCAGTCACTAAAATTCTTTTTCCTTTCATATTCTTATATAGGTTGCTCCTTTAACTTGGATTGCTTGTTTTAATTCTTTCTCATTTTTAGGGAATTTCACATTTAGATTGGGTAAATTTTTTAATAAGTCCTTTTCATTTTCTTTCCCTTCAAAGTTATGTGTGAAACCAAGAAATCCGCTCGCCCCTGTTCCTATGAGTTTTACGTCCAAATTGTTATAACATATATCATCTCTTATCTGTTCGTATGGGCGAGTTAAAATAAATACAGAACCCGAATATACATAAGGTTTTAATCCACCAAGAGCCATACCACTTGCTATACCTATCATTCCTTGTTCCATTATTCCGCAATTTATAAACTTGTCTGGGTGTTTTTCTTTAAACTCATCAAAGAAAGACCATCCTAAATCTCCTACAAGAACTCTTATCTTGTCGTCCTTGTCCGCCATTTCTGTTATCTGTTTCCAAAATACTTTTCTAAAATCATTCATTCTCTTTGAGAGTTGTTTCTAATTGCTCTAATGATATATTTTTGTAATGCCATTCTGGTCTGTTTTCCATAAATGAAACACCTTGACCTTTTATTGTTTCTACTATTTCACAATTTGGTAATGTATCTTTATAAAACTTAAATGCCGTTTCCATATTTAAAACATCATCTGTAAAATCACACGCTTGGATTTTGTTGTTATCTATTATAACAAACAGGTTATTTAGTTTATGTTGTCGTGCAAATAACGATGCTTCAAAGTTTACTCCTTCTTGACATTCCCCATCAGACATTAAAACATAAACATTCTTATTGGGGTTAGAGTAAGCCAAACCAACAGATATTGGTAAGCCGTGTCCAACTGAGCCAACAGAATGTAAAACATTAGGAACTTCTTTACTACATTCTGGGTAATTTTTTAAATAGTAAGAAATATCTTCTTTCGGAAAATAACATTTATCTGCAAGAATAGAATAATATGTCGCCACACCACTTGCTTTTGAAAAGATAAACAAATCATCTTCTTTCATTTTATTATAAAACAAATCAACCATTATGTCAACACAAGAAAGGGAGCTTCCTATATGACAAGCTCCTGCATTATAGCTCGCTGTGAGTAAATCTCTTCTAATTTGTTTTGCTTTTTGTTGTAGGTTCATAGCACCTTTGGTTTGGTTCGCTGATTTTGTAGTATTATATCACAATCCAATTTTAATGTCAAGTGGAGTTGGGGATAAACTTATAAGCAAATCTGTCTAACTCTTTCCCTCGTTATCCCATATTTTTCACCGACAGCTCTTAAAGTATATCGCTCACTTCTCATTTTTCTAATTTCTAAATCTCGTTCAATATTTATTTTATGCCTACCCCCGCTATTTAAGTTATCAATTTTTTCACTCCTATCGTGCCTATTGTAATGACACTTATGACACAAAGTAATTAAATCTTTTATATCCTTATCATATCCTTTTGATTTTTTCCACATAGTCCGTTTAAATGATGGCAATCAAGTCTACGTTTTCCTACTACCCATTTTTTATTACAATCTTGACAAGTATGAGAATCTCTAAATCTCGCTTTTTCTCTATTTAAATCTCTTCCTGTTATTTTCATACTTGAAGTATATTCTATCTATTGACAAATGTCAATGTAAGAAAGTTATCCACACTTTTACTTTTCTTTTATTTATAGTAAATTATAATGTGAGTATATGAAAAACATAATCATAATTTTAGTTCTTGCTTTCTTCTTCTTTTGGGCAATATCAATAGGAATAGAAAAACAAGAAAAAGTAGAGTGCTTAAAACTACAAGAACAAGAAAAAGAATATCCGTTGTTTTATTCAACGGATTGGCAGAAAGAAATGTGTAAACAATATAAAATAACTTTTACTCGTTAAATTTATTTATAAGATATAAAAGCCGTTGGTTATAATCAATGGCTTTTGAGTATTTGAGTATCTGTTCATGGCTCATTCTTTTTAGCATTATAAAATCTAATTGTTCTTTTATGTCTTTGTTGTTAGCTGAAATATGGCATTTGGGACATAGGGGTAATAAGGTTTCTATGTCATCTACTTGGCGACCCTTAAAAATAAGATTGTGGTGTATCTGTATTTGTTTACTATTACAAAGACAACACGAATTAAAGAATTTGTCAAGTGTTATCAATTCTCGTATCTTTTTTGGAATTGGTCGCATAAAAATAACTATATTACCCAGTATGTCATCGTCAATTATCTTACCTATTATCTTAATATTTTTTAAGTCCTTCTTCATATAAATCGTCAATTCTAAATAAAACAATTTTCATTGTATCATTATACGCTGTTTCAAAGTCCCTGCTATCTTTCGGGGTTGCTTCAAACATCTTATAAATCATTCCCCTTACCTTTTGGCTCATTTTTCTTAAATCTTTTACTTTAATAGTTTCACCTAATTCAGTTTTAACTTCCGCTATTGCTGGAACAAATTTATATTCAACATCTTCTGTTCCATCAGAATTATCGTGACGAGTTATAGCTGTAATTTCACCTTTTAGATTAACTTCATAACCTTCACCGAGATTAAGAGGTTTTTCTATTGAAGATTTGCCTATTATCTTTAAGATATGCTCATTTATTTCTTTCATATTATTTTATTGGTAACTTATTTATAAACTTTCCCATATTAAATAGTGCAACGGGGAGTAATCTGTCCACCTCAAAATTAACCACATTATTTTTTTTGTATAACACTCCCCAAGTTTTATTTATTGATTGCCAACTTATTTCTATTTTTATTTTATCTGCTTTCTTCATACTTGATACAGGAATTAGGGGGGTTAGAAAATGTTCTTAATTATATGCTTGATTACAGCACAATTAAATCCATTACCTAATGTCTTATATCTTTGTGTGTTTGATATTCCCTCGGTATAATTATCGGGCAAACTTTGCAATCTCTCACATTCTATCGGAGTTAATTTTCGGATAACATTCTCAACATCTACCATACTATCGGTTTGAACACTTGTCATTGCGTTGGCTTTTTCCAGTCCGTTAT
>ERZ1292625.2280-Hain-H41-01um-R1-2280-length-18347-cov-11_pt1 | contig 18347 bp, 19 predicted proteins | sample MGYA00564400_ERZ1292625 | MGnify/ENA primary metagenome ERZ1292625 (study PRJEB36523, sample SAMEA6512639) | groundwater metagenome | collected 2019-01-08 | study: AquaDiva: Metagenomics assemblies of 32 groundwater samples
TTATGTATGTTAGGATACACAAAAATTCATCCACAACATTTGACAGTTTCTCTGTGATATATCTTGCTGGCGTGACATCGTGGTTACGGATTAAACCATTCTTTTACCGGTGGTTATTATCTGTTTGATATATGGGTTATCTTCAGTAAAGTCAGACCGGGCAAAAACATGCGGTTCTATACGAATGTCAATCGCACGCCGTAATTTCATCATGGTCGCATCCTCCTCAAACCCGTCCAGTTTATCTTTGGCTAAAAATATGGCCAAATCAATATCGCTATCCTGTCGCGGAGTGTTTTTAGCATACGAACCATATAAGTACATACGCCAGATATTTATTTTATGTTCCTTTAACAGGTTAATATATTGTCGCACCTGGTATATTATACGATTATTCTCTCTAACAACCATAATCTAAACTCCTTCATTTTCTGGAAGTATGCATTAGCAAATGATTTCCCGGCCTTTTTATAAAATCTGTGTTTATAGTCCGGATAGCGGGCTTTGATATTAAAGGTGGTAACCTCATCTAGGAAATCTTTTTGCGCCTCTGATAATTCCAGTCCGCTTTTTTCGGCTATTTGATACAGGTCGTGCGTGTAAGGAAATGACGTATTAATATTTTTGATATAATACGCCTTGAGCAATTTTTCCAGCACCAAATGTCCCATAAACAATGACCACATATAATGACCATTCTTAAAGAGGTCATCCATCGCCTTAAAATCAATGTCGGCTGAATCAGTCCAGTATTTTATTAAGTCCTTTGGCCTGGTCATAATAACCGGATTTTATCAGCCGGTAATCATTTTGTCAAGACATTACTGGTAAATTTATAATCGGTAATCGGGGGATACATACTAATTGCTTTATCCCGTCAAGGATTAATATGTATTGTGTCCCCAGATTTAACCGTCAAGGATTAATATGTATTGTGTCCCCAGATTTAATCCCCCTTTCCGTAATAAACCCTTTTATATATTTAGCCGGCGTAACATCAAAAGCGGGATTATATGCCTTGGTATTGCGTGGAGCGATTTGCACCTCTTTCATCTGGCCTCTCTCATCTATCATCTTTATCCTCGTTACTTCATCCGGCGACCTGTATTCTATGGGAATATCCTTACCGGTCTTGATATTTCTATCAAATGTAGACATCGGCGCGGCGACATAAAACGGTATCTTGTGATGGTGTGCCAGAAGCGCCACCTGATAGGTGCCAATCTTATTGGCGGTATCGCCGTTGCGGGCAATCCGGTCCGCCCCGACTATCACTAAATCTATTTTCTGCGACTTTGTGACCTTTGTGCCTTTGTGGTGAATCCCTTGCATTAGGGACCCAACCATATTATCGCAAATCAGAGTAACCGGGATATGGTTCCTCTGGAGTTCCCAGACGGTCAGCCGGGCGCCCTGCAGAACCGGCCTGGTCTCTGACGAATAAACCGAGAATCGCCGGCCCTGCCTTCTGGCGATATACATCGGCGCCAGGGCCGTGCCGATTCCGGCCGTGGCCAACAGCCCGGCATTGCAAAGGGTCAGGATATTGGAGCCGTTTTTGATTAGTTTCGCGCCGTTCAGCCCTATCTGATAACAGGTCTCCCGGTCTTCCTGTAGAATCTTCAGCGCCTCCTCGTAGATAATATTAACAACGGAATTTAACTGAGTAACAACCCCCTCAGTCCCCCTTAACAAAGGGGGAATAAAAGGGGGTTGTTTAATCCTGTTGTTTATCCTCTCTAATGCCCATTTCAGGTTAACCGCGGTCGGCCTGGTCGCCAGCAACATCTGATATATTTTGCTAAATCTCTTATGTAACCCCTTGTAACCTTTTGCTTGCACTGAGCGAAGCGAATGTGTAACCCCTTGTAACCTTTTGTAACTTCTTATGCCCAGATACGCCCCGAACGCCGCGGCCACCCCGATAGCCGGAGCGCCTCTGACCTGCAGTTTCTTTATAGCCGACGCCACCTGCTCTGCGGTAGTACACTTTAGGTAGGTAAGTTTATGCGGCAGTTTGGATTGATCGATTAATCTTAAATACCCTTTTTCACCACCAATCCACTCAACCGAACGAATCTGCATAATACATATAAGGTAAGCCCCGCCCCGACGTAACGTCGGGGCGGGATAAGAGCCAGTAACACCCATACGGGTTAACTGGCTCTAAAAAGGCAGGCTATAAGCCGGGTTTTGTATCCCTTTCGGGTAGTAACCATTTATCTTGGTCCCGCATTATTGCGGGACTCAAACGACCTACCTGGGACTTACGACCGGACCGGTCTACCCCTTGCCCAGCCCTTGCACGCAAGGGCTGGGTGAATTTGGTCTTGCTCCGGGTGAGGTTTTCCGTGCCCTCCCGATTACTCGGGAAGCGGTGGGCTCTTACCCCACCATTTCACCATTGCCTTTCCAACCTTTAGGGTCAGAATCTGGCTGTATATTTTCTGTGGCACTGTCTCGCTCCCCGACATAACGTCGGGGATGGCGGCCATTAGCCGTCACCCTGTCCTCTGGAGCCCGGACTTTCCTCCCAATTCCACCAAGGTGGAATCGAGCGGTTACCCACCTGCCTTTCTTACTCGCTGTTAGCCCACGGGGAGTTACGACCGAAGGGAGTCCCGTAGGGACAGCGAGTTAGATCCCGATGTATATCGGGATAATTCATCTATTTCACCCCTTATATTCATGGCCTTGTTCGCTAATTTATCAGCTACCTTATTTTCTTCCCTGGGAATCAGATTAAACTCCACAGCGGGAATCTTCTTCAATAACCCTCTCGCTTCAATCGACAATGGAATAAGATTTTCGCTCCTTATCCTATAATCCCCCTTAATCTGCTTCACCAGAAGTTCGCTGTCAGAATATATCGTAATGCCCCGGGCAGCCGTGGTCAGTTTTTTGCGGAGCCGAAGCGGAGTCCCGATTATTTCGGGGTGGTCCAGCAGGTATTTCAGCGCCCTGATTAAGGCCGTATATTCCGCCACATTATTAGTCACTTCTCCGATATATTCACCCCTTCGTACAATCTCCTTTCCGCTTGACTCCCTGATAAAAATACCGACCGCTGAAGGTCCGGGGTTGCCCCTGGACGCCCCGTCAATATAAACCTCTATCTTCGCTTTCATGCCCGATACTATATAAAATAACCGGTATATTTTGTCAATATATCTCTTGACAGATTTAGCAGTAATAGTTTAACTTGCTTAATGTTATGCCATCCCGAAAACATTCGGGATGGAAGAGATTCAGCAGATAATAATGATTAAGCGGATTTATCTGCTTAATCCATGTAATCAGTTTATCCGCTTACTTAGAAGAAGGAGTCGAATATGGCAATCAAAATAGCAATCAATGGCTTTGGCAGAATCGGCCGGAACGTATTCAAGGCCATGTCCCAGAACCCCAACTTTGAGGTCGTGGTCATAAACGACCTGTCCGATGCCAAGACCCTGGCCCATCTGCTGAAATACGATTCTGTTTACGGCAGATTCCCCGGTTCAGTAGCAGTTGATGGAACCGACTTCGTCATAAACGGCAAGAAGATAAAGGTGGTAGCCGAAAAGGATGTCACCAAACTGCCTTGGGGGCAATATAATGTTGACTGGGTGGTGGAATCAACCGGGGTTCATACCACACGCGCCGCCCTGGAAGGCCACCTCAAATCAGGCGCCAAGAAAGTGGTCCTGACCGCGCCGGCCAAGGAACCGGTGGATGCGGTGATTGTCATGGGCGTCAACGAACAGAAACTGAAGAAAGAACACAACATCATCTCCAACGCCTCCTGCACCACCAATGCCCTGGCGCCGCTGGTTAAAGTGCTTAACGATAATTTCGGCATCGTCCGCGGGCTGATGACCACCATTCACGCCTATACCAACGACCAATCTATCCTGGACCTGATACATAAAGACCTCAGACGGGCCCGGGCTGCGGCCATTAATATCATCCCAACTTCTACCGGCGCGGCCAAGGCCATCGGCGAGGTCATCCCTGAAGTGGCCGGCAAACTTAACGGCGTGGCCGTCCGGGTTCCGGTCCCGACCGGCTCTTTGGTTGACCTGGTGGTTGACCTCAAGAAAGAAGCCACCGTTGAAGCAATCAACAGCGCCTTCAAATCCGCATCCCAAGGCCAGCTGAAAGGATTCCTGGAATATACCGAAGACCCGATTGTCTCGACAGATATCATTGCTAATCCGGCCTCGTGCATCTTTGACGCCCTGTCCACCATGGTTATCGATAAAACACAGGCCAAGGTCTTCGGCTGGTATGATAACGAGTGGGGTTATTCCCATCGCATCGTGGATATTGTTAGTTATGCGGCCGGGTTAAAATAAGGTATTGTTTTTCTTGACCCCGCATATAAATGATATTAGTAAATGATATTATTGGGTCAATGGTTCTAATCCCCCTATTTCCCCCTCTGCAAAAGGGGGATTAAGGGGGATTTTAGATGCACCGGAATATTAACTTGATAGGACATTAATAAGGCGAGTATCAATAGTTTATGAACCTGAAAAAACACCAATCACAGGGGGTTTCTCATATCGTTCTTATCATTGCCGTCACCCTATCTTTTGCTGGATTAACCTCGATTATTTTAACCGGCGGAATGCTCAAAAGCGTCGAAGAGAAGATATCGCACGAGAACAAAATAGCCAGGGAAACAGAGGATAAAGTAAAGGACATCAAATTCTTTATGCTAAAGATTTCGCCCCTGATATTGCCGGTGGGCGCGAACGAGGAAATAACCATCGAACAGTTATCGAAATATGTGGATGAGAAAAAGAAATCTTACACCCTGATGGGCCGGGAACCGATGATAGAAAACATCATCTATGAGGCGATGGAAAAAGTATTCGTTTCCGAATATAAACTGGCCAGGACCGACTACGAGAAGAAGACCTCCGAAAAACAATCTTCGCAGTTAAAGCAGTTCCAGGAGGAAATCTTGCAACGTAAGAGCTCCTATATCCTCGAATTAAAACAGAATAAAGAGGACGTGCTTAATAAAAAGGCAAAGGAAAACGAGAAATACCTGATACTCAAAGACCAGTTAAATAATGATAAAAAAATCAAAGAGGAGAAATTGCCCGGTATCATAGAAAAATTCAAGAAAGATACCATCCGCCTGGAAAATGAAGTGTCTATTGCTAAATATGCCCTGGAGGACTTGGCTTCAAAAGAAGCATATAACCGCGATATCATAGAGGCCTACGGCAAGACATACAGCCCGGACATTAAAAATAGGTTCACTTTTATAACCCTGGGCAGTAAAGACGGCGTCAGAGTGGGTTCTAAATTTATGGCCTACCGTCAACAACAGGGATTCATCAGAAAATGGAAAGGGCAAATAGAAGTGAAAAGGGTCTTTGATATTTACAGTTTAGCGTCTATCACTAAAATGGAAAAAGAGGACGAACCTATTACGGACGGCGATTATATTACCAATATCTTTTACCACCCAAAACATAGCCGGACAGTGGTACTCATCGGCAAGTTCAGAAGAGGCCCATTCAAGTATGACCGCGAAGAAATAGAACAGCGGCTGACTGATATGGGTGCCATAGTAGAAAAAAAGGTCTCTCTTAAAACAGATTTTGCCCTCATCGGCGACGACCCTGAAGAAAGAGATATGGATAAAGACAATCTCCTCTGGGTCAAAAGATTAAATATCCCCCGCGTGGAAGACGATGAGGCGAAAAAAAGCTTAGAATATTACCTGGGTGATTAGAGCCAGTTAGGAACGCAGTGAGTTACTGGCTCTTATCCTGAGCGAAACGAAGGGTTAGTTATGGCAAAAAAGACTATCATTAAGAAACGCTCTCAGGATACTACGGCAACTGTGGTGTTGATAATATCGGGAATCCTGCTTCTTATCTCGACAATTAGTTCTTATCTCACCATCGGCGATTACAACGAAAAAGTCAAGGAATTAGAAAAGGCAAAACAAACCAGCCAAACCAAACAACGCGACCTGGAAAGCGCTACAGAAAAAGCAACTAATATTTCTGTTCGTGTGGGCTGGTTATCACGTGACGAACGGGCAATCTCTACAGGCGATGTCTGGAATAACTATGATAACCTGAAATCGTTCCTGAACAGGATGGTGGAATACTTAACCACCAATTACCAGATAGCGGAGTACGAACCCTGGCCAGAAAAGGACCTGCCGAAAAAACCGCTTAATCTCCAGACATTAATAGATGTCATGGAGCGTTTGGCCAAACAAAATACCGACAAGAACAAGGATTTGACTACTGCCCGTAATAATTCATGGAACGAGATTGTCAAGGTAGTAGGAACCAAAGATGAAAGAGGCGATTTATATAAAAATATAGACCAGAAAACTGAAGATATTATCCGGGTGAGAGAAGATATTTCTACGTTGGAAAAAGATACCCAAAGAATTACCACCCAGGGAGAACTTGATACCTCTGTATTGCAGGAAGGCATCAGGCAAATTGATGCCACGACTACCGAAAAGACCAAAGAAGGCGAAGCGAAAATCGTTGAATTAACCAAGAAAAAGAAAGAATATGAGGAAAGATTGGAAAAGCTGAGAAACCGCATGGAGTTAATCGGCGAAGGCATTGAAATTGACGGCAAAATTATCCTCGCCGATATAGGCAATAATTCTGTTTGTATTGATTTAGGCGCCCAGGACGCCATTGTTAAGGGGATGGATTTCGATATCTTTACAATCCTCAAAGGCGGATTAAAGAAATCTAAAGGCAAGGCGAAAATCATCAAGGTATTTGATGATTATTCCCAGGCGGCGATAATCCCCGATACCATGAAAAGCGATAACCCCATCGCTACTGAGGATTTAGTAAACAGCGATATTTATAACCGGCAACGAACTAAAACATTTATATTTGCCGGCAGGCCGGTCGGAAAATACCTGATAGAAGACCTGAAAAAGAAGATCGAAGAATTTGGCGGCGATGTCTTATCAATATTGAATGATAATATCACCTATGTTGTGGTCGGCAAAGATTTCGAAAACGACGAGAATTACAAAAAGGCAATTTATCTGGGCGCTGTGGTCTTAAGAGAAAAAGAGCTTTACGACCTTCTACGCGTCGAATGGAAAGATTAAATCTTCTGGCCTATGAGACCATATGGAAGAAAAAAGATTATCCTTAGGCGAACATCTGGAGGAACTGCGGGTTCGCCTGATATGGTCAGCCCTAGCATTTGCCATCGCGCTGGCTGCCTGCTTCATTTACCAAGAACAGATATTAAGAATTATCGTTTCTCCTCATCTTAAAGCATCAGGAGGAGACCCTCTTAGAGCTCTGGATTACCCCGAAAAATTCCTCATCTATTTTAAGGCAAGTTTAATTGCCGCCTTTGTATTAAGTGGCCCTTTTATCATATATCAACTCTGGAAATTCATCAGTGCCGGACTCTATTCTCACGAAAAAAAACATGTCCTATTTTACCTGCCCTTCTCACTAATCCTTTTTGCAACCGGCGTGCTTTTCAGTTACCTCATTTTCACGCCATTTATGCTGAAATATCTCGCTTCTTATGGAGACCCGTCTCTTATCAGTAATAACTTCAATCTCACCAATTATTTCAACCTCTTTATTATGCTCACGGTTATTATGGGCTTGGTATTCCAACTGCCATTGATAATGCTTTTTTTAGTTCAGATTAAAATTCTTACGCCCCAAATATACTGGAGTAAAATAAAAATCAGTGTCTTGCTGGCATTTATTATTGCGGCTATAATCACACCCAGCGGCGATCCGATTAATCAGACGCTTATTGCGGTTCCTTTATTGTTACTGTATCTAATAGGCATATTGCTGTCGCTCCTGTATTTGCGGCTGACTAAAAAATCAGATTAATTTGAAGTTTAACGTTTAATAATATACAATATCTAATATGGAAAAAGTGATTTTCGCCTTTTCTGGGGGCGTGGACAATCTCATCTGCATTCACTATCTCCAGAACAAAGGTTTTAATGTCATCACTTTCCTGGCACAATTAGGACAAATAACCTATCTTGAACCACTGGGCGAAAAGGCGGTCAATCTGGGCGCCACGGTCGCCCATATCGCCGACCTGCGCAGAAAGTTTATACATGACTTTATCCTGCCGGCACTGCACGCCCAGGCGGTTTATGACAATGGCTATCTGCTGGCCGCGGCGCTCTCTCGTCCCTTAATCGCCGAGGAACTGGTAAGCATCGCCGAGGATGAAAACTGCGAATATGTCGCCCACGGCGCCCGGGGCATTGGTAACGACCATATCAGATTTGACAACTGTATCCACAACCTCGCCCCTCATCTTAAAATTATTTCTCCGCTTAAGGAATTGGAATTGAAAACAGTCAAGGATGACATCAAATATATCAAGAAACATAATATCCAGATAGACACTGCTACACAGTCATTATATAACATTGAATCCAACCTCTGGGGTGTAAATATCCAGTTAGGTGCGGTGGGCCGCCAATGGATAGAACCGCAACGAGACAGTTTCATTATTACCACGCCGCTTATGGAAACCTTGGATAAATCTACTTCTATAGAAATAAAGTTTGAACAAGGTATTCCTGTCTCGCTTGATAATAAAAAAACCGACCTATTAGAAATGATAGAAATACTTAACAACATCGGCGGCCGAAACGCCATCGGCCGGGTGGATATGATAGAAAACAAGATTTCCGGCGAAAAGATACGTGAGATTTATGAGGCGCCAGCCGCAACCGTTCTTTACACGGCTTACCAGACGCTCTACGGATTGATTATGCCCAAAGAGGTCCTCCAGTTCCAGTCCACCCTATCAGCCAAATATGCGGAATTGATATATCAAGGCGCCTGTTCATCGCCTCTTAAAAAGGCATTGGATAAATTATTTCATGAACTATCACAAAGAATCACCGGCTCAATTAAATTAAAAGCATATAAAGGCAACCTAACCGTTGTTGACAGAAAAGGATGATTCGCAAAATTGTTTCGTTATTGCTGAAAAAGGGATTGACTTTAGCGGTTGCCGAATCCTGCACCGGCGGACTTATCAGCCATAAACTCACCACTATTCCTGGAGTTTCCGAAGTATTCAGGGAAGGAATCATCTGCTACAGCAACACATCCAAAGCAAAACGGCTCGGAATTAAACAGAGCATTCTGGAAAAATACGGAGCAGTCAGTTATGAGGTTTGCCGCTTGATGGCAAAGAATATCACCAAGTCCGAGAAAACCGACGCGGGAATATCTGTCACCGGCATTGCCGGCACATCGGGAGGTTCACGCGAAAAACCGACAGGGCTGGTCTATATAGGCATCAATATCAAAGGCCGGGTAACCGTATATAAATACAATTTTAAAGGGAACAGAAGGTATATTCAGCGAAAATCTGCGATAATGGCTTTAGAATTGTTGAAATCTGCTTTATCCGCTAAATCCGTTTACTAAATTATATATGCCCACCAAGAAATGGCATCTTAAGGAAACGCCTGAAGCGGACTCTGTCCGGTATCTGGCCAATGCCTTAAACATCTCGGAAACCATTGCCCAGATTCTTATCCAGCGCAATATTCACGATGCCGTTCAGGCAAAATTATTCCTCACGCCCAATATAAACAATCTGCTCCCGCCTGGCCTCATACCCGGCATATCCGCGGCCCATAAACGCATTGAACAAGCACTACTCAATAATGAAAGAATCCTCATCTACGGCGATTACGATGTTGACGGCATAACATCTGTGGCGCTGATGAAAAGATTCTTCCGCCTGTTAGGTCGTGAAGTTGATTTTTACATCCCGCACCGCCTGATTGAGGGGTACGGGCTTTCTAAAGAAGCCATTGATGAAATCGCCCAGCGCGGTATAAACCTTATTATCACTGTGGATTGCGGCATCTCTAATACTGCAGAAATTGCCTATGCTAAAAAATTAGGAATGGACGTTATTGTTACAGACCACCACGAAATACCATCTGAATTGCCGCAATGCATCATTGTTAATCCTAAACTTAATAAAGAAACCAACGATTCTTATTTCCTATCCGGCGTAGGTGTGGCCTTCAAGGTATGCTGGTCTTTGATGGACACCTTCTCTCAGGCCAAGAAAAACAACAGCGTCTTCCACGACTTCCTGATGGACTCAATAGCCTTGGTAACGATGGGCACAATCGCTGATGTCGCGCCGATGACCGGTGAAAACAGGATTCTCTGCTCTTATGGCCTGGATGCGCTTCCGCACACCAAGATATCCGGCTTAAATGCCCTTATCAAACAAACCGGATTATCAGATGCTCCCATCAAGGCAAGAGATATTGGCTTTCGGCTCGGACCTCGCCTTAATGCGGCCGGCCGCCTGGGCGACTCATACGGCAGTATCAAACTGCTGATTTCTGATGATCCATCAGAGATAGAAAAATTAGTCGCTCAACTGGAACAGAATAATAAAGAACGTCAGAAAATAGAAGGTAAAATCCTGCAGGAGGCGTCAAAAATAGTCCGGGAGGACTATGACCTGGATAAGAACTATTGCATTGTCCTGGCCAGCGATAAATGGCATTCCGGGGTTCTGGGTATCGTCGCATCCAAACTCGCTGATGAATTCTATCGTCCGACTATCCTGATTTCCACAGAGAATGGGATTGGCAAGGGCTCGGCGCGCTCTATCCCCTCCTTTCATCTCTACAATGCCCTTTGTGATTGCCGGGAATTATTATTATCCGTAGGCGGGCACGAATACGCCGCGGGCCTGCAGATAACCCATCGGCATATCCCGCAACTCCAGGCCAAACTTAATGAATACGCCAGGAACCATCTCAAGCCGGAAGCTTTTACGCCATCCATTGACATAGATATGACCTTGGATTTTAGACAAATAACCAAGAAAATGCTCTCGGAGATAAAAATGCTCTCGCCCTTCGGGGAAGGCAACGAGGAGCCGGTTTTCTGTTCGCATAATGTCCAGGTGGCCGGCGTCCCTAAATTGATTGGCAACAATCTCAAGCACCTGACATTCTTTGTCAAACAGAATGGAAAAACCTATCGGGTCATCGCCTATAACAAAAGTCCCTACATATCCTTACTGGACAAAGCAGAGAATAAACCGCTCTCGCTCGCCTACACCCTCAAACTTAATGCCTGGGGCGGCGAGGAAAATATAGAGATGGAATTCGTAGACCTTAAAGTAGAATAAGCGCTCACCCACCCCGCCTAAGCTTTGGCCAGCATAATCAGTAGCACGAATTAATCAAAATGTAATACGAAATTACTTGACACATTAGCATATTGCTAATATTGATTATTAATAACATTTTTGGCAGGACAGAAGGAGCGTAATATATGATGAATCTAATTGATAAAACAGTTGCCTACCCCTTTGCCACGACGGTGGTGATAATGCTGTTTCTCTTTTTCCTGACGCACTTTTCACTCAGCCGTATCTATCCCTTGGGCGCGAAAGCGACTATTATTGCCGGCATAACCTATCTGGCTTTCAGCGCCTTTTTCCTCCTGGTTGGATTGAATAGCATTGAACCGGTCTGGCAGAACGTTTCTGGGTTAACGTCCGGTATTTTTCTCTGGTGCGTCTTCGGCGAGGTCGCCTCGACCCTAAAATCCAATCACCAAATAAATACCCGTATTGTTATCGGGCACCAAAACATACCGATTTTAGTCCTGCTGGGAGCAATACTATCTTATCTCTTGTTATGGCATCCCATTAAACTTCATCCGACAATCTGGCAATTAATTAACACCGGCTTTGGCACCTGGGTATTCCATGTGGTTCTTCTGACCATCTATTATCACCCTATATTCGGCGGTGCGCTGGTCCAGGCAAACGAAACCATCCCGGCCATCAAGGTCTGGTCCAAACATAGATTGATTGCTTCATTAGCCGTCCTGTTTGTATACGGAACAACCCTGATTCCATTGGTATTAGTTAAATTAATGCCATCACCGGATATCAATCTCAAGATTGCTTCCGGCTATTGGGTGGTAATCCTGGGTTGGAGTTTTATAGAAGTGGCAAAGAAACTATTCGTCTTCAAGCCATACTAACCATGGTTATTTAATCCCGCCAAACCGGCGCTCGCGCTGATTAAATTCCTCTATGGCCTTGTGGAAATGCCCTATGGTAAAATCCGGCCAGTATGTCGGTGTGATATAAAATTCCGTATACGCCATCTGGTATAACAGAAAATTGCTCAGGCGGTATTCGCCGCCGGTCCTGATTAACAGGTCCGGGTCAGGCATATCCGGGTCATAAAAGTATCGCTTGATGGTCTCTTCGTTTACGGTCTTGAGGTCAACATCATTCTCGCATATCTTTTTTACCGCATCAACAATCTCTGACCGAGCGCCATAATTCAGTGCCAGGCATAATGTCAAACCCGTATTAGAACTGCTTTTATCCTTCAATTGTTTAATCAGTTCTTGCGTCTTTTTGGGAAAATCCCCGGTCCGACCAATAGTGGCAAACCTGATATTATTGCCCATTATCTCGGCTTCTTCACGAATCAGGTATTTATTCAGAAGCCGCATCAGGAAAGAGATTTCATATTTGGGCCGTTTCCAATTCTCGCTGGAAAAGGCATAGAGGGTCAGCCATTTAATGCCAATTCTAGCGGCCTCGCGGACAATCTCGTTGACGACCTGGGCGCCCTTTTCATGACCTTTGACACGAGACGCGCCACGTTCCTTGGCCCACCGGCCGTTGCCGTCCATTATTATTGCGATATGATTGGGTAAATTCATTTGTCTGCTGACTACTATTTACTTCTTATGTATAACCTGTTTTTCTTCTGCACCAACCGAAACCATCTTTATCGGCACGGCTAATTTATTTTCAATAAACGTAACGTATTTCCGGGCATTCTCAGGCAGGTCGCGGTATTTCTTGATGCCGGATATATCCTCAGGCCAGCCCTGTAACGTCTCATAAACCGGCTGGCATTGCTCCAAGACCGAGATATCTGCTGGAAAGTGTGTTAACAACTTTCCTTTATATTTATAGGCAACAGCAACCTTCAGGAATGCCAGATGCGAAAGAACATCCAGTTTAGTCATAGCAATACAACTGACCGCATTAAGTTCAATGGCCGTGCGGGCCACAACCAAATCCAGCCAGCCGCACCGGCGCGGTCGGCCTGTGGTCGCCCCAAATTCGCCGCCCAACGTCCTTAAGACATCGCCCAAGGTTCCGGTATTTTCAGCCGGGAATGGACCTTCGCCTACCCGGGTGGTATATGCCTTGAGAATCCCAATGACCTCAATACGTTTATTGGCTAAAGGAATTCCTGTGCCTGATGAAACTCCAGCCAAGGATGAATTGGAAGAAGTCACAAACGGGTATGTGCCGAAATCAATATCCAGCATCGTGCCCTGGGCGCCTTCTATAAGGATATTCCTGTTACTCTTAATGGCATCAATCAGTAATCTTCTGGTATCAGTAACAAATGGCCTGATAAGACGGGCATAAGACAGATATTCTGAATATACTTTAGATATAGAAAGTGGTTTAATCTTCAGCGCCTGAAAGAACTTATTCTTGAGATTGAGGTTTTCCTTAAGACGCTGGTAAAACAGAGGTTTATTAAACAAGTCATTCACCCTGATGCCGGTCCGGGCGTATTTATCGGAATAACAAGGCCCGATTCCCAATCCGGTCGTGCCAATCTTACGCTTACCGAGGTGGCGCTCGGATAACTGGTCCATCACCTTATGATACGGCATTACCAGATGCGCCTGTCCGCTGATATATATATTACGGGCGATATTAATATGTCTGGATTTGAGCCCCTTGACCTCCTTGATAAACTGGGCCGGGTCAAAGACCACGCCATTGCCGATGACGCATTTCACGCCGCGATGGAGTATGCCTGAAGGAACCAGATGCAGGACGAATTTCTTGTTGCCCTTAACCACGGTATGACCGGCATTACCGCCTCCCTGGTATCTGACCACGAAATCAGATAGAGCGGAAAGGTAGTCCACAATCTTGCCCTTGCCTTCGTCGCCCCATTGCAAACCGACAATAAATTTAATCATAATCAATTATTTCTTGTTTATCGTATATACGCAAATTTCACCGCACATAGAACAGGCGGTTTTGGATTTGGTTTTCCGGCGGGAACGGTATTTGGTCGCCTTGGCCGGATCAATGGAATAGGCAATCTGTTTTTCCCAGTCGCACTGCCGACGATATTCCGAGAAGGCCTTATTATTCCGCCAGGCCGATGAATTACCCCTGGCAACATCAGCCGCCTGAGCCGCAATGCGCGCCGCAATAACACCATCTTTAACATCATCCGGCGTGGGCAAGCCCAGATGTTCGCTGGGTGTAACATAGCAGATAAAATCAGCGCCGGCCCAACCGGCTACAGCCGCGCCGATAGCCGATGTAATATGGTCATAACCAGGCGCAGAATCAATCACCAGCGGACCCAACACATAAAACGGCGCCTCGTCACAGAGCGATTTTTGGAGTTGCACCTGCGCCTGAATCTGGTTTAAGGGAACGTGGCCCGGACCTTCAATCATCACCTGGACATCAGCCGCCCGAGCCCGCTTAGCCAATTTGGCCAACACCATCAACTCCCCTACCTGGGCACGGTCAAAGGCATCAGCGATTGCGCCGGGCCTCAATCCGTCGCCCAAACTCAAAACTACATCATATTCACGAGATATATCTAATAACCTGTCAAAATACTGATAAAGCGGATTTTCCTGCTTGTGAATTCTCATCCATTCAGTCAGGATAGAACCGCCCCGGCTGACCATCCCGCCCACCCGGCCGTCATTTTCCAAATCAGCCACCACGTCACGCGTTACGCCGCAGTGCACCGTGATAAAGTCCACTCCGTCCTGACAATGATTCTCAATTGCCTTAAACATATCATCAACCGTAAGTTCTTTTATAGACCGATGGATATCCGTCTTTTTCCCCAGCCGACCGAGTGAATAAGCCGCGGCTTCATAGATAGGAACCGTGCCCAAAGGAATTGAAGATTGCGATAGAAGTTTACGGCGGATATCCCCAATATCGCCGGAAGTGGATAAATCCATAACCGCATCAGCTCCGGCATCAGAGGCGATTTTCAGTTTCTTTATCTCGTCTTTGATATCAGAATAATCAGTGGAGGTGCCGATATTGGCATTGACCTTGATGCGCATATTCTTGCCGACCCCGCAGATAACTCTTTGCGGCAAATTCTTGTATCCTGACCATCGCAGACGATTGGCAAGAAGAACCACCCGGCCGGTCTTAATCAATTCCCGTAAATCAGCCGGCGCGATATTTTCTGCCTGAGCCACTGCCTTCATCTGTTCTGTAACCACGCCGGCTCGGGCTTGCTTTAACTGTATCATATTTCCATTATCTCAGTGGTTTTCTTGGAAACATTATCATCAATCTGCTTTTCGTATTTCTCGGTCAACTTCTGCAATTCATCCTTAAGTTTGAATTTGGCATCCTCGGTTATGGTCTTCTTCTTCTCCTCATCCTCGACCAACTTAATACCGTCGCGCCGGATATTACGAACCGCCACCTTAATCTTTTCTGCAGTATCCCGGGCGACCTTGCTGAGTTGCTTACGCCTATCTTCGCTTAAAGGCGGCAGGTTCAACCTGATAAGTTTACCGTCATTATTGGGATTAATACCGGCATCTGACGTCATAATCGCTTTCTCTATTGCGCCAAGCGATGACAGGTCATAGGGCTTGATAATAATCATCCGCGGCTCAGGCACAGAGATATTAGCAATCTGTTTCAGGGGCGTAGGCGAACCGTAATATTCCACCTTGATATTATCCACCAGAGCCGGCGAGGCCCGACCGGTCCTGATTCCCCTGAATTCACCGGTCATTACCTCCATTGCTTTTTGCATCTTCTGTTCCGCATCATTACAAATAGGATGGCTTGGCATATGAACTCCTTAGAGCCAGTTAGACATAGCAGCACGAAGTGACGTTATGTCGTTACTGGGTCTTATCCCGGCAGTTTTTGTCGGGATTATGTTTTAATTTATCAGGCATACCGACTGACTGGCACACTGGTCAACCGGTAGACCGGGTTAAGATATGACAGTCCCGATTCGTTCGCCCTGGATAGCCCGTTTTATATTACCGCGCTTATTAAAATTAAATACAATAATGGGGATTCCCCGCTCCATACACAACGTAATCGCGGTAGAATCCATAACCTTCAACCGCCGTTTAATAACCTCCATATAACTCAGGCGGTCGTATTTTTTCGCCTTGGGATTCTTGAATGGGTCATCGGAATACACTCCGTCAACCTTGGTAGCTTTGAAGATGGCATCGGCGTTGATTTCCGTAGCGCGCAGGACTGCGGCAGTATCTGTGGTAAAATGCGGATTGCCGGTACCGGCGGCTAAGATAATGACCCGGCCTTTTTCCAGATGCCTGATAGCCCGGCGCCTGATAAAAGGCTCAGCCACGGCCTGCATCGGAATAGCGGTCAACAATCTGGTCGGCACGCCGTTCTTTTCCATCATATCCTGGAGCGCCAGGGCATTAACCAACGTGGCGACCATGCCCATATAATCAGCCGTGGCGATATTGACGCCCTGCTTTTCAAACTCGCCGCCCCGGACGATATTACCGCCGCCGACGACTATGGCCAGCTGGACCAACGGCACCACCGATATTAATTCCTTGGCTAATAAATCTACCTGGGGAATGTCTATACCATGCCCTTTTTTAGGACAGAAACTCTCGCCACTGAGTTTAAGAACAACCCTTTTGTATTTGGGTTTTATCATTTCAGTTGATATTGTTCACCCGGCTATTTCCCGATTTCAAACCGCTGGAATCGCTTGACCACGATATTCTCGCCGAACTTGGCGATATGATTCTTTATCAAGTCGCCGACTTTCATCTTATCATCCTTGACAAACGGCTGGTCCAGCAGGCACTTCTGGGCGTAGAAAAACTTCTCTATCTTGCCGTCCACAATCTTATCCACCATTTGAGGCGGCTTATCCTTAAGTTCCTTGCGGTAAAACTCTTTCTCCTGTTCAATCATCTGCGCATCCAACTGCTCCTTGGAAATCACCAGCGGAGACATGGCGGTTATATGAAGACACAGGTCTTTAAGCAACGTCTGGAAGTCGTCATTCTTAGCCACGAAATCCGTCTCGCAGGCCAGTTCCAGCATAACGCCGACCTTGCCGTTGGAATGAATATATGAACCGATGCGCCCTTGGGACACGGCCTTGTCCATCTTCTTTTCGGCCAGGGCTAACCCGCGGCGTCTCAGGCAATCAGAGGCCTTATTCACATCGCCGCACGCCTCTTCCAGCGCCTTTTTGCATTCAGCCATACTGGCTGAGGTCTTGTCTCTCAATTCCTTCACCTGGGTAGCGGTAATAGCGCTCATATAGAATAACTCCTTAGAGCCAGTTAGACCCCGAATGCTTTCGGTGTCTTTACTGGGTCTTATCCCGGCAGTTTTTGTCGGGATTAAATAACTATTTCTTTGTATGAACTTTTGGGGTACTGTCTTTCTTGCCTTTATCCATCGGCCTGATGCCTTCCTTCTTAAAGTGGATGATTCTCTTAGTTGCCTTTTCTTCCGGTTCACCTTCGGTCTTCAATGGCTTTATCACCAATTCACTCCGGCCTTCAATGATAGCATCCGCCAATTTAGACAGGACCAGTCCGACGGACTTGATGGCATCATCATTTATGGGAATCGGGATAGTAATATTTGAAGGGTTGCCGTCCGTATCAAGCAGACAGATAGTCGGAATATTAGCGCGGCTGGCTTCGGCCAGAGCGGTCTTAGAACGGCCCTGGTCAACGGCAATCAGCACATCGGGTAGTCGCGCCATTACGCGTAATCCGCCCAGATTACCCCGCAACCGCTGCATTTCGCGCTGGAACTGGGATTGTTCCTTCTTGTTATAATGAACGAGACTTCCATCGGCCTCGGATTTTTCGCATTTAAGCAATTTAGTCAACTGTTTCTTGATGGTATCAAAATTAGTGACAGTGCCGCCCAGCCAGCGGTTATTAACATAAGGCATCTCGCAACGTTTGGCTTCTGATTCAACAACGCTGGCCAGCTGTTTCTTGGTACCCACGAATATAGCCAATCCACCGCCCCGGGCAATGGCCTTAAGCAATTCGGTTGCCTTAATAACACTCTTTATTGTCTCTTTCAAATCAATAATATGAGTGCCTTTGCGGGTGCCCATGATATATGTTTTCATCTTGGGGTTCCATCTGGATGACTTGTGCCCGAAATGTGCGCCGCTTTCTATCAGGTCGGTTAACTCGATTAAAGACATCTGAAATTATTCCTCCTCTTAGAGTCCCCCGCCTGAAGCGAGGGAGTCTTATCCC